>Ga0123341_1002953_pt1 | contig 14342 bp, 6 predicted proteins | sample Turbeapinknodule_FD_89959 | JGI IMG/M metagenome (GOLD analysis project Ga0123341, IMG submission 89959) | Root nodule microbial communities of legume samples collected from Mexico - Turtle bean Mexico pink nodule | ecosystem: Host-associated > Plants > Roots > Nodule | place: Mexico: Nepantla... | reverse complement strand
GTTGTATCCCCCAGCTCCAATTCTGATACCACACGTGTCTTCAGAAGATATCACCATTGGAGGGTACAACGTCCCAAAAGACTCAATAGTGATCATCAATGGTTGGGCCATGCAGAGAGACCCTGAACATTGGAAGGATGCGACAAGCTTTAGGCCTGAGAGGTTTGATGAAGAAGGGGAGGAGAAAAAGTTGGTGGCGTTTGGAATGGGAAGAAGAGCTTGCCCTGGAGAACCAATGGCCATGCAAAGTGTGAGCTACACTGTTGGATTGATGATTCAGTGTTTTGACTGGAAACGAGTTAATGAGGAAAAGCTTGACATGACAGAGAACAATTGGATTACATTGTCAAGGTTAATTCCTCTTGAGGCTATGTGTAAAGCACGCCCTGTCACTCAACAAATTGGAACCTTTTAATTATATTTTATTTTGTATGAGTTTCATGAGGATCCACTTCTTATAAGTGCTGATCCTATACATGTTTAAACTAATAAAGTTTGTTGTATTCTACTGGGTCTGCATTAGCATATGCAGTATCAATACTGTATACAACCCCAGTTTTCTTCAATAAAATTCTCTACTTTCTTTTAATTATGAATGATTCTCAATGCTTTTTAAAAACAGATTTTCTGTTTTATTTCTCCTGTTACTATCATGACGCTTTCAAGTGTTGACAAATAAATCATCACTTATAAATGAGGATTGTTCCTATTTGTGTTGATAATCTGAAGAAACATATATGAATGATGGTTGATTAAAGGCTTAAATAAGTGAAATTGAAGATGAAAACATATATCCAAAATATCCATGGGAGCATCTTCAAAGAAGATTGAATCTGCAAAGTCAAAGATAACTGTAGAGAGAGTGGCTTCTTCATTTCCATCTACAATAGCTTACAAAAGATTGAGTCATAGCATGTCAATATAGAACTTTTATTTTTATAATCTTTCCTATGTTGTTAACAATCTAGAATGTTTTTATATAATATTAATTTCCCTAGGGAATTATTTGGATTGTAGATGCATGGCTTTGTATGGCATTCCACAGAAAGTTTTTTGACCACTTGAAAACCTTACTATTTACTTTACTTAATATGTTCAAGATTATGCCTTCACCATTTCAGATCCAACCACTCCGCAGCCATTTATGAAGAAAAAGGAAAAAAATATTCTTTATTCAGAACTTCTATTAGAAGAAAATATAAAAAAATAAAATAAAATTTCTTTAAACTTAATTTAATCTCAAATAAAATAATAATTGGTTCAAAGATTAACTGAAGAAAAGAATGAAAAAATAATTGAAAAGTTAAAGTATGAATTAATTTAACATTCTTTGGAATAACAAGTCATTCAAACAAAATATAGAATAAATTAATTATTCAATTTAGTTGAGTTTGAATGTGATAACTATTATATATAAATTACTATTACAATAGGAGGGTTTTAAGAGGTTGACAGGTTTGATTCTTGACCAATCTGAATGAAAAAGACATTGAAATAAAGATTTATAATTCTCACTTTGTAATCTTTACTTGAAATTAATTAAAATATATTATCAGTATGAAAAACAATTAATCAGGAACAAATACATTGATTATATTGTTACAAAATGGCTGGCTGCTGCTACTGTTTAGTATAAAAAAATAAGAACAAATGGTGGACTTTTCACTGTTGAGATCATGCCTGCATGCTATATCTCATATCATAGCAATAAGGAAGGAAGGAATCATCATGAAGTTTAAACACTCCTTTAAATAGCGTGGTGTCCGATACTTGTATTGGACATGGACACTCATATGACACATCTAGGATAAGTATTTGTGAAATGTCCAATTTAAAAAATATTTGTTAGATTTCTGACAATTCTAATACGATTCTAACACAATTTTAAAAAAGAAAAATACACTAATTTTCTAAAAAAATTTTATTTGTATAAATTATTATTATGATTATAAAAATAAAAAACAAATCCTTCTGAACCAGTCATGAAAAACATCTTTTTGCTTTAAAAAATGATCTGAAACATACTTGTAAACATAAATATTTATTGTCAATTTAGATAATTTATAATTATATAATATATAGATTTGTGTCCTCGTATACTAGAGATTTTACGTGTCTCTCTGTTCGTGTCTATCACTATTGCAATATTTCAATGGAAGTATGTGTTTTGTTGTTGCTAGGGTGTTACTTTGTGGTTTCCCTGGCATTCATAGGTATCAGTTTGAAGTTGGTACTGGGAAGCAGAAGAGTCCGAAATCTGCCACCGGGGCCCACTCCTCTGCCCATAATAGGGAACCTCAACCTCCTCCAACAACTCATTCACCGCTTCTTTCAACGGTGGCGGAGATGCTGCAACTCATGGGCTTGGCTAACAAGGCTGATTACTTGCCTTTCCTGAGGTGGTTCCATTTCCAGAATGTGGAGAAGCGCTTCAAGAAGAGCATCAGCAAAAGGTACGACACCATCTTCAATAAGATCATCCATGAGAATCGCAACAACAAGGATCATCGTCAGAACTCCATGATCTACCGTCTCCTCAAACTCCAAGAGACCCAGCCTCACTATTACACTCTCCAGATCATCAAAAACCTTTCTCTGTAACTTATTCATCATTTTCCTAAGCTCGAATCCTTCTCTTAAATTGTGTTTGTGAACAACAATATGTAAGTGGATGTTTGTGCTATAGATCATAATCATCTTAAACACTCTCTTTGTTGTGTTAAGTTTGTGTGCATGGTTCCACAGGCCATGCTGTTTGGAGGGACAGACTCCTGAACGGGAACTCTGGAGTGGTCGCTGTCGAATTTGTTGAATCATCCAGAGGTGTTGGAGAAGGCGAGAGAGGAATTGGAGAGATTAGTGTTCGAGAAGCCTCCTCCTCTCTACTCTCAACTTTCCTCTGATTACTTCCTTTTTCTCTTTTTCTTTCTGAAACTTTCTCAATTGCCAATAATCTTCAATGTATTTTTTATTATTCTTATATCCAAATGTAGAACTGGTTCTGCATTATATCATTAAAATTTGTAATTATTCACGTCGCTTATGATAGAAGATTCTTCCTTTCTTTTCTAGTTTTTCTTAGCTCTTGGATGAATTGAATAAAGGAAATTCATGTAGTAAAAATGTATTCCTGCTTGGTCAATGGAAACAGATAAAAGAGCTCCTTAGGGTTCTTTAAGAAAGAAAAGCAAAAGGAAGAAAAACAACTACTTCAGTTGCCTTCAAAGATGAAGATGTCCATTCCATGAGCTTTTGTCGTCTCTGTTTTAACGTTTTTCTAAATATCGAAACTTATTCACTTTTCTGAGTCAGAACTATATTAAGTTCAATGATTTGTTCACATTTTTTTGTATGAAAGCAATATGAAATGGTGCACATTGCACAAGCCATTTGTGCGAGTATAGAGTTCAAGAACTGTTTCGTGAAAAATACAAATTCCAGCATCCAAATATTATTTATACCCGAAGTCATTTACACAAAATGATTGTGATCACTATTCATGTATGTTTGGTTGTTGTCTTTAACATGAGTGTATATATTAAGAGAGACAACTAATTATCTCTCTGTGAAGTCAGTTTCCCTCCCATCCAGCTTTTCAACATCTCAAGTGAAGCTTTTGGTTGATCCATAGGAACCATATGCCCAGCCCCATATACCTGAGATGATATCACAAAGCAAAGAGTTACCAAATATGAAATTAACAATGCCTCACTAAAGAATACAACCCTGAACACAAACCTTGAGAAAAGAGAGAGGTCCATAGCTGTTCAAAGACCCTGCATCTACACCCTCAACAACAAATTTCACTGTTGGAGATGTTCCAAACGCCTTTTGGCCTGACCACTCCATTGCATGAACCCACCTTGAATTTCCTGCCAAATGAGAACCACATCAAGAACTCAACCAAGCACATACATAACTTTTCATGAGAAATGTAAGTAACACTCTTATGAATTCATCCTCTATTGTTGACTACAGTTTATGGAGAATCACCAAAGTTTGTGGGATTCATATGTATTTAACAAGTCTCATCATGATCCATTTGTAATTTTGAATCAGAAAAAGAACATGAATAGCACTTTTCAAACAAATTTGTTCCAAATGAATGGATTATGCTCACCTAGCCAGTTGCATATGAGATCGTATTCCCCTGCATACACAAGTACCTTGATTCCATCCTCAAGAAGAGCAGGAATCCCCACTTCCAGATTTTTCATCCAATCTTGAATCATGGCATTGTACACTGTTGCACTGCATGAAACATAATCCAAGTCACTCCCCACACCTAAAGCACTCTTCACTTTCTGCAGGTTTAACAACGTCTCCACGTTGCTGAAATTATAGCACAGATCCCCCAAACACTTCTTTCTGATGTCATAGTACTGCAATTTGCATATCAGAAGATGCAGTAAGCAAACTGAACTGAGTATGAAAAAAAGGAACTGTTCTTGCATGATTACTCACGTTAATGTCCCCAGCAATGGACAATATATTGTCGAATATGTTCATACAAATATTCAATGCATTGTCACAACTACGTCCACCTTGAGTTTCTGAAAAATCAAACACAAACAGCATCACAAAGTGAAAAATCATTATAAATTAACAAAAGGGGTGTGTTTGCATGGAAGAAAAAGGGAGAAGAACTCAAGAGGTTGTACCACAAGTTTTAGCAGCTTGTTCACAACCAGGGATTAACTTGCTTATATCATCGTGTTCAGCCTCTTTGATAATTCCATTATCTAATGCAAAGTCTGGGTATGCTTGGAACTGAATTGCAGGATTTGTTAACCCATTACCAATTGCAAAACCCTGTTGTTACATCAAATGAATCAACACAGAAAAAAACAGGACAAGAAAATTATTAATTAATAAACCTTTCAAGAAATGTACTATGAACAGTGTAAGACCTTAAGGTTTATATGAATTCCTTGATTTTCTTTGTTTCCTTGGTTAACCCTGGATGCAAGAGCAGGAACATAGTGTCCAGCATATGATTCTCCAGTGATATAAAGGTCATTCTTAACGAACTCAGGATGTGCCTTGAAAAACTCCTGTCATTATAATAAAATTGATTTAGCAGATCTTATTCATGCACAGCAAGAATATCTTATATTCAGAATTGACAAGATATAAATACAGTTTCCATGTATGTTCCCAATGTTCTTTTTTAATCAGATTCATGAAAACAAAAAGTACTGATATTTAGTAAAAAAAATAATACTATGTTATTAAGATGAAAAGTTAATTTTGATTACAAAAATCATTAGAAGTACTTACAAAACTGCAGCTAAGTTGATAAAGGGGATTAAAAAAGGAAATTTATATTAATTTTCTTTTTACCTGCAAGAAGTCATATAAATCATTGCTAACACCAGTTTCATCATGACGAATGTCACTATCATCAGAAGTGTAACTAAAACCTGTACCTGTAGGTTGGTCAACAAATAAAATATTTGATGCCTGCAAAATGAGAAAACTATGGTTGATGCTAGTAATATAAGAAAAAAAAACTGGTGTAACAACTAGGTTCTCTAATCTAACCAATTTCACCAATCTTTTTGACTATGTACTTAATGGTTGAACCACAGTTTCAGTAAAAGAAAGAAACCTAGAAATTGATCATTACCTGATCCCAACCGTAATCATTCCATAAAAGAGACAAATTATTGGCAATATGAAAAGGGCCATTCTCATAAAACAAAGCCAATTCACTGCCACACCCTGGTCCTCCAGTTAACCATATCACTACGGGGTCATCCTTGCTGTTCCTTGACTCAAAGAAAAAGTAAAACATCCTGCATTTCATAGAAGAAGAAGAAAAAATCATGATCAAACATATACATGAACATTTACAAGGATAAAGTTCAGTTTAAACAATTAAATAAAATACACTTGAATTATAATTGACCAGTTTCAAACCAATAAGTACGGAGAAGTGATAGATTGACAACTTGTACCAATCTACATCTCATTTATTTTTCTAAAATTTTAGTTTTTTTTAATGAAATAACAAAATATTTTTTCTTAATATCACAGGTTGTATAGTGAAACAAGTTTTCTTTTATTAGTGATAAGAATGTGTGTGATCAGAAATAAACTTGGAAGTGTCCAAACTCATGATAAATACAGTAACAAGATCATTATAAGTTATATTTCAAGTCAATAAAGATGAGTGGTCGAAACTGAACTTAGAAGTTAGAAGTATCCAAATTCAAGGATGAACGCAATTAATAGAAGAAACTTGTAAAACGCGTCTGATATATATAATAATGATACAATTTCGTGTATATGACGATATTAAAATTTAATGAGAAGCATATTACTTGCAGAACAATTCATTATTCCTTTAGATCTATACTTTAATTGAATATATAACACTAATATATAGTAGCAGCTGGTTGGAAAAGAATAAAGTGCTGCAACAATTGTTGACCCTTTTAGTTAATCATTGTATCAGAAAGAGTTCTTTTTGTTGCAACTTGCAAAGATAGAACCTTGACCCATCACGTTAAAAGACTTTTTTCTCATTGGAATGATGAGGAAATGAAAAAATCTATACCACATACACTGATACAAGTATTCTACAAGATACAAGTATTTTATTTTACAAGTATAGTATGAGTCTCGATGTTGATACGTATGTTTCACACGGAAACGTAGGATGATATAAGTGAGTATGTTAGATGAGAAGGATGCATATATATATATATACCTTGCAGCTTTGGAACTGGGGAGTGAATAGTAACCTGCATGGTGACCAAGGTCTTGAATAGAAGGTTCAGAATCAGCAAGAAACGAAAACTTCTTCTCCACGATCCTCCCTGAAACAAAAGCTTGAGGGTCATCTTTGACAGTGTTTATGGGGTACTTTGGGAACAGGTTGAAGCTTCTTATGAGCTTCTGTGCTGGTGAGTGTGAGTTGGCACGGTGATGGATGAGGCGAGAAGTTGCATAGGAAGAAGAAAGTGAGAAGAAGAAGAGCAGAAAAAGAGACAGAGACAGTTGGGAGAGGGTTAACGTTGGTGATGGAGCCATGTTGTGTGAGTTTGTGGAAACTGTCTACCAATGCTTTTCAATTTATACTTCTCACTCAATTCCAAGGGCTCCACCACTTCTCATCATTTACTGTTTCGGAATATTTTAATTATGCATTTCATTTTCTAGTAATCATACACCTAAAACTTGTATTTTTGGAACTACCAATAATTAAATATACAAAATTGGTTAATAGTTTTTCATTAAATTTTGTGTATAATTAAATTTTTTTAAAAATTATCTATTTATATATATAATTACGTGTATTATTTCAAGAAGTTATAATGATCACACAGAATGTTTAACTCAATTATATATTTAAAACTTTTGACTAAATTAGAATAATCTTACTCTGTTACTTTATGTGCTTCGTGGCATTATTTTTGGTATATATTAATTTGTCTGACTTCTAATTTCAGCTTTTGTCGATATGGGTTTTGAAGATAAAGTTGTTTAACTTTTTTAATAAGGGAAAAATTACACTAATTAATAAATTTATCTGCATGTTACTGTCTAACCCTTATTATCATACACTCTAATTAAACCATTCAATGCTTTAATAACCATAAAAACAAAACACTAGTAAACGCTATTTCGTTGCATCTTTTGTACAATTTGGAGTTATTATATTTTTGTGCCTTACATTTTTTTATTTTTTTTGTTCTCTTCGTCACGGTATATATTTTAGTTAAAATGGTTAAATTAATATTTTTCTATTATTGTTTAAGTCATTCAACTTAGTGATAATAAATATTTACTAATATAAATCAATTGAATGTAACTTTGTCTTTTATGCTATTTGAGATTTGATTCTCTTGGTTCCAATTGGTATGGTTTTAATCTTCCAAACGCATCATTAATATCAGTTTATCTTACCACCAATTATAAGAAAAGAAATAATGAGCTTCTAAAAAAGAACACTGATCTAGATTAGACGTAATTAGTGTAGGCTTAATAGACTTAAAATGAAGCAAAAATTTCAAATTATTTTTAATAACTAAAAGATTATAAAAGTATATTACAATTTTTTCTTTCTCTACCTAGATTTGACGGGGTTTTTTTTTTAAAGTGGTGTAATTTTAATTCAAATTTTCACAATAAATGGGCAGATTATTTTTTTATTCAAAAATTGGATAAATTGTATTATGTAATATGATTAATTTTGAAGAAATCACAATTAGAAATACGATTTTTTTAAATTTCAAACAACTTGTACCGGCCAAATATAAGGTCTGATTCGAAAATAATTTTTTGAAGAAATCATAGTTACAAAATACAATTTTAATTAAGATATAATTAAACATATACATCTAAAATACAATTTTTGAAAAAAATCTGTATAATTGAATTTGTATGTAGCATGTACAACTTTATTCCAGATTGTATTGAAATAGTATATAACATGTATATTTTCAGTGTTTTTTTTAAGAAAAACTTACTTTTAAAATGATTAAATAATTTAAGAAAAAATTAATTATGTTATTTTGATTTAAAAAATATATCAAAATTAATAAGAGTAATAAAATTGTAAATTTAAGATGTTAAAAAGAAACCAAAAATGTAAAATCGAAAATATTTTATATTTCCATCAACATTGTTGCAACTATATTATTAAAATAGCATTTTTCTTTACTCACATGGTCGTATTGGGTATAGATAAAATCTTCTAAATAGTGTTATGAGCGTTCAGACCGGGATACACGTATCGGACATTGATACTTGTATGACATTTGTAGAACACGTATCGGTGAAATATCAAATTCAAAAAATATTTGTTAGATTTATGATGATTTTAACACGGTTCTAACACAATTTAAATATATATATATATATATTAATTTTCTAAAAATTCAAATTTATAGTGTAAATTTTTATTATAATTATAAAAATAAGAAATAAATCTTTTTGAACTAATCATAAAAAACATCTTTCTACTTAAGAAAAAAACTAAAATATACTTGTACACATAAATTATTATTGTTAATTTATATAACTTATAATTATATAATATAAAGATTCGTGTTTTCATAGTATCGTGTTAGTGTGGATCGTGTTAGTGTGGAGATAATGTGGAGATAACTTCTGAGAATAGCTGACGAGATAACTTCTGAGAATAGCTGACTCATCCATAATGGTAAAGAGAAAAAAAAAGGAGAATTATTGTTGGATTACACAATTCAAAGTATTGAGCTACTGTACTGTGCAATCTTCGAAACTACATGAAGAATACTTTGGACATTTCGCACATATGGAGGTGCAAAACGAAATTATGGGGATGTAAGAAGAAAGAGTCTGGCATTGTTTGCATGGATTGGGCTATATTGGCATTGTTGATCCAATGTTGGGAAGTCTTTACTTTCTAGGCCTTTCCTACTATACTTTCACAAGAGTACTTCTTCATGCACCTCCATACATTTTTTGCCACCTCCATAAATTTTTGTATTTAAAAAATGTCCTTATGTAAAATGGTTAAAGTAGTTTATATTCTGGATTACATAATTCAAAATTCTTTTTCAGATTCGTAATTAGTTTCTGAATTACATAATCCAAAAGTCTTTTCAGATATGAGATTAGCTTTTGGATTATGTAATCCAAAATATATTCAGATTACATAATTTTAAGCTATTCTCAAATCCATAAAATATTTTAGATTATATAATCTAAATTACCATTTTTAAAAAAAACATATTATGGATTACATAATCTGAAAATTATTTTCAAATCTGAGAGATTAACTTTTGGATTATGTAATCTAGAATATAACTTTTTTCAAAAATTGTTTCTGGATTTAGTAAAAAAAAAAAAACACTTCTAAATCAAAAAATATCTTTTTTGGGATTATATATATAAGCGTGACACAATAATAATAATAAAAAAGTATTTTCAAAATTTAGTATGCGAAGGAAGAAACAACTTTTTTTCTTTCTTCTACCTACATTACCATATTGAATCAAGCACCAAAGTCAGTACTTCAGAGTGTCATTAACATTTCTCTTCGTCTGTTTTCGCGTTTCTAGTTTTGTTAGGAGAATATAGATAGGTTGATGAATAATATCTTTGGATTATCAAGATTATGAATCAATCAATTCATATATATATATATATTTTTATTTTTTTTATCGATAATAAAAAATGAATAAATGTGAACCACTTTAGGGGTAGTCCAACCCTTATACAGAATGAAAGACCCAAGTCACTCCATCCTAAAATGCACACCACCAGACACCTATGATTAAAAAACACCTTTGACTTTATTCAAAATCAAACACCCTAAAAACAAGCACCTGAGCTAAAAAATATGTCAAGAAATCATCCTCGTACGACCAAATGTTTGAGACACCAATCGAAAAAGGAGAAAAAATTAGAAAGAGACTTGGACGTAATCCAAGACAAAGCCTTCACTTGAATCAAGGCAACCACTTCTAAATCATCGACAACTCCCTCTTTAAAAATTACGTTGTTTCTATGCTTCCACAACTTGCTTACCCCTGCATTCCAAATCATTCCTCACATCTCATTTACTGAAGCAGACGCATTACACAATCTAAACTGAAAAAAATTTAGCAATGGATCATTATGAGACACAAACTGCACTCAAGCCATGCAAAACAACGACTCCACACTAGCCAAACAAAGCTACACTCGAAAAACAAATGGCTATTTGATTCCTCCTCCACCCTACAAAGACTACACAAAGGACTTTCGACCGCAATCCCACGCTTTTCCAAGTTAAGCCTAGTAGCTAGCTTATTTTCCAACACCCTCCAGGCAGTAACAAGTGCAGAAGGCAGAGATTTGCATCTCCAAAGTTGTTTAAACACGGTGACATTCTCCCCTTCTTGACCCCCCCATAAGACGATTATAAACAGATTTAACCGTATATGATATCGTCTCCCCATCCTTCCAAACCTAGCTATCCTCCTTTTCCAAGTCAAAACACACACCTTGGACTACCTATGAAAATTGACACTCAAATTGTTTTTCTCATTCAAAAAGACTCCTTCTCCAAGCGAATGTCCAAACCCATAACCCATTACTCCACGCCCTAAGCTCGGCCACCTTAGAATCTTTTGACAAGCTCAGGGAGAACAACCTCGGGAAAACACTTTTCAAAGCTCCGCTGCCCACCCAATTGTCTTCCCAGAAAAAAAAATTCCCTTCCCTATACCAATCTTCCACTTGATAGCATCTTCAAAATTCCGACCCTAACCCTCCAAACTCCAAACCTCCTTCAAATCTCTCCACCAAAAAGAGTCATTACTATTTTTCCCTCCCTATCTCAAAACTCTCCACTCCTCGTACTTAGAGTCAAGAATCTCCTTCTACAAACTGCCCTTATTAGACCCCAATCACCAAATCCATTTACCGAGCAACGCTGAATTAAAAACTCTTAAGTCAATCCGGAAGTGAATCATGTTGTTTTCCGGGTGAGGAGATGTTTCAGACGCAAAGTTTGTATAGATTGTTGATTTCTGGATTGCTAAATCTGGAAGCCTAAATTCTATTACAGATTGGTGGATCCGAAATAATTTTTTTCAATTATGGATTTCAAATCCAAAATGCATATTTTGAATTACAGATTGGCGGATCCGGAATAATTTTTTTCAATTATGGATTTCAAATCCGGAATGCATATTTTGAATTACGGATTGGCGGATCCGGAATAACTTTTTCAATTATGGATGTTCTGTATTTTTATTTTGGATTAACACTGCCATTCATGTACTACCAGAAGCACTAATCTGGGAGATTACCGGACGCGCCAATCTAAAATTTGACTGGAAGCGCCAATCAGAAAATTTACCAGATGCAAAAAAATAAATGTACAGTTTTATATAGGGACAATTTCATCTTTGCGTAACCTTGTGGGGTGCAGGAAGAAAAATGTAAGGGTACAGATGCCTTTTCATTATAATATTTTCATTATAATATTTTATATATTTTTTCATGTATTTTCAATTAAAATAAAATCATTTATGTCTTCGGACTACATAGTCAAGGAAAAGGAACTTAATAATTGGATGGTTTTATTTTGTTTTCAAATGTATTTCAATATAACAGAATGGTATGCGCATGTTTTCAATTGAAATATGAAGAAAATAATTAAAGTATTTTGGTGTACTTGAAATCAATCGCTCGATATATGTTCATATTTATTTATTTTATTTTATTTATTTTATTTTATTTATATATTTTGAGATTAATTAGTTTGAAACATATATAACTGAAGTGACCTGTCTTATGTAAATTAATTTATTTTAAAATATATAAAAAATTTAAGCTAGTAATGTATGTTATATCAGTCGACCCAAAGGAAAAGTACTATTGAATGTGCACCAGTGATTAATTGTGTAATCATTATTTAGTTTTGCATACAAATATTAAATCACTCCAAAGAAAAATCAAGGTTCATTGTTTTACACGTTCTTATTATTAGCATTTATCATTATGACGAGATATCAACGAATAATTAAAATTTTATCAATTTAGTTATGGATGATTCTATGAATATTAGTGTCAATGTGAATTTTTATTTGTTTTAAATGGTTCAAACTTAAAAGTCTTTAAAAAATAATGTCATCGGAAGTAATAAATTTTAATTTTTAGTTAAAAAATAAACTTATTTTTTTTTTTTTGGAATTGTGTGCGGATAGTTCTCATAGAAAAATTGTAAAATCATATAAATCAGAAAATCTTTAAAAATAGAAGATAAATTACATTGATACTGTTGAAGGTATCCTCATAGGTTTCTTCAAAAGTTTGTTTAACTAATTTTACTCTTGAAATCAATAGTTTGCATGAATCTATAAAAAAGTATTAGATAAATAATGTTAGAATTTACTAGACTTTCTATTTAAAATCTCTATTTTATGTTCTGATTGATGTTTTAAGTTGTCATGTCAGTTTATATATGTGAGTCTGTATAAGGATTGAGATATCCTACAATATCTCTATTATTTTTTATTTTTTATTAATAAAAAAATAAACTCATTCTCACCTCTACCTATGATAATATCTTTAAAAATAAGAAAAATTGAAACTGTAGATCGAATCATACATGATCATGAAAAATCACATTTCAAAAACATTTTAGGTACAATTTTTTAAAATATAAATAGTTAGGGAGTTTCTGGTAGAAATGGAAAAGATATTTTTTAATAATGAAAAGTCTAATATATATATTCTTGGAAAAATAAAATACGGGCAAGGACAATATCAAGGAGTACATCATAGAGATGTTTCACATGCAGTGCCAACACCCAATTTTTTTCGAATAAATAAATTTTATTTAAAATATATTGAGTATATTTTTTAAAATTTTCTGATTTTTTTTTGTCATTGAAACATAACTGAACCTGTGTTTCTTAAAAATAATAAGATCATGGGAACGATAAAAAGTATTACTAGCTAGAACCCAACAAATATTTAAGAAACTCATCTAAAAACTTAATATTAAAAATGCCCTTACAGCTTTGGCTGTGACAGTTATCACTTGTAAACAAACTAACACATGTGACATTTATGAAAATAAAAAATCAATAATAGTGTTGTAGGAAAGTATAATTTACCCAAATTTAAAAAACGATAAATTTTTAAACATGCAGCAGTCTGCGAAGTATTAAATATAATTAATTGAATTGAACAGGTGTATTTGAATGAAAATAATTAATATTTACAAAATGAAACTTTTAGGTGTTTGTAGTTTATTGCCATTTACAAAATGACTCAGTGCAGATAATATTGATATTTATTATTAGGATTAATAGTATTAATTGTTAACCTTTTAATAACTTTACCATTAAAATAAAACATGTCACCTATTTTAATTCATTGAAACTATTTATTAAATACTTTATTGTATACAATATTTTTAATGTAGTTTGTATATTTTTCTTTTTCCATCTTAATAATAATAATCACAAAATTTTACACTAATGCAAACATGAGAAAACAACTTATGTTTAAGCATAATAGGACAGAGACAAATTTTTGGGAAGAGTTATTTATCTTAGATAATTATGTAAGGGAGTTTTTTTATAAGAATTAGAATATTCCTTAAATATCTTTATTTATTTATTAATAAAAAAAGACATAAACAACTTTAAATTTCTTGCTTATCAATCTCATCATAAACTAATTGATTTAATAAATTGTCCTTTTGTAAAGAAATTATTATTATTATTATTATTCACTTTTTAATCCTTTAAAATTTAGTTTTAAATTTTGAGGAAATTACTTAGTAACTTAAACAAAAAAAATTTCTTTCCTATCCTAATGCATTTTATGTTCAATATTTGTTGTAC
>Ga0123341_1002951_pt1 | contig 14348 bp, 12 predicted proteins | sample Turbeapinknodule_FD_89959 | JGI IMG/M metagenome (GOLD analysis project Ga0123341, IMG submission 89959) | Root nodule microbial communities of legume samples collected from Mexico - Turtle bean Mexico pink nodule | ecosystem: Host-associated > Plants > Roots > Nodule | place: Mexico: Nepantla... | reverse complement strand
TATAAAATATTTATTTCTCTTATGTTTTCAATAAAACGACATACATTTTTGCTTTTAAAGCGAAATTTATCTTTTTTATTTAAAAATAATATACTGGCAAAAATTTAAATAAAAAAACTATGAATACTAAAAATTATAGAATGTATGATTCAATTTATTAGCTTCTACGTGAAGCTTAAGATAAAGACCTTAATGGTCTTACCACACACAACCTTAAATAAGAAAATTATATATAATAAAATAATGAGATAAATTATACACCAGATAAAAAGTATTAACAGTATTCTGAAAATTATAATTAAAAATAAACATTGGTTATTACTACATGTTATTAAAAAAAATCATTAAATAAAAATTAATTTTAATAATTAAAAAAATTATTAGAATTTTTTTTATTAATATCTTAATTAATTTTTATTATTAATAAATAATTTAAAAATTAATATCTAATTAATTACTAATGTTTTAGTTTGAAAAATTGATTGCTAAAACTAATCTTAAAATTTAATTAAATATTAATTTATAAATTTTTTATTTTTTATTATCGACAAAAAAATTTAAGACCATTATACAAACATAAAATACTTAAGATACTCCATCACAACAATCATACCGTCGTACGCCTAGAATTACAAAACACCCCTAACTCAACTCAAAAAATCTGAGCTAAAAGATAAATCAAGAAATCATCGTCATACAGACCAAAGATTTGAGACACCACTCAGAAAAGGAGAATAAATCAGAGAGAGACTTGGACATAATCTAAGACCAAGTCTTCATTTGAACCAAAGGAACCACTTCTAACCCATCGACCACTTCCTCATTAAAGATTACATTGTTTCTACACATCTCATTTGCAGAAACAAATGCATTACATAATCTAAACTGAGAAAAATTTAACAGTGAATCATTATGGGACACAAACTGCACTCCAAATTTAGTTAATATAATAATTAATATTTTTATTTAATGGCTTTTTTTAAGTAGTATATTGAGTTGACTTGTAAAGTTGTTTTTCTAAAAGTGTTGACGTGTACTTTTGGTTGTACTACTTACCATTAATTAAGTAATAAATTTCATAATAGGTGATATAACTTCTATTGACTTGATCTAGTCGCTTCTACGAGACCACCAAAGTTTTGGAAATTTATTCTATTATGTTGACCTACATTAATTACATGATAAGAATTATATAGAAAATCAAATACTTATATACTAATAGAATCATTTGAGAGGCTGAAAATTTAGTTAAATTCACTAAGAACACTTAATTTATTTTAGTTAAAAGATTTGCAATAGTTATTATAATCATCAAATTTTAACTAGAAAAGGACGCCCAAATTTATTATTTACTTTTATTTAATAAATAAAAACCAAGGTGGTGATTAAATTGAATTAATGAACATAACAAGGGACCCGCAATTTACTTGTGGAACCATTCCCAATTGGACAAACAAAACATTAGAACAGTCGAAACTTTTGCCTGTAACTTCAACTCTGTAATCCTCGACCAAACACCTTTGTTTGTGTCAAACACCTTAACCCACAAACAATATCTTATTTTTTTGTCTTGCAACTCAACATTTTTCATCAAACATCAAGATTGAGGATCACAACAAAATTTCAGGAAAACTAAGCCCCATAATTCTCCACCCCACACCCCACATAGTAAAGTGTTAGCTTGAACAACTCATGGGTTGTAGGTGTGTTAGTTTGGCATGGATGATGTTAGTGGTGGGTTTGGCTTCAGAGAGTTGTTATGGTTTGGGCACATTTGGGTTTGACATACACCACAGGCTCTCGGATCCGGTTAAGGGGATTCTGGGCATTGCTGATGATTTTCCTCTAAAGGGAAGCCCTCAGTACTATGCTGCTATGGCCCACAGAGATCGCATATTCCGGGGCCGGAGACTCGCCGCCGACCACCACACGCCGCTCACCTTCGCTGCCGGCAATGACACTTACCAGATTCCTGCCTTTGGATTGTATGACAATTCTTCACCCCCGCTAGTTAATTTTCTAACTTACTTATTTTTTCTTTATTGGTATTCTTTTTGAAAAAAGTCAAGTTTTCTGGGTCAGTTTATATCAGAATTCTGCCTCAAATTATATGACCCCAGAAGAATATTTGTGCTGGGAAAGTGCAGATGTAATTTTTGTTTGCTTGAAAAGTTCTAGCACTTTATGTGTTTTAGAGTGAAATCTGATGCCAAAGGGTTTGTTAGTCAAAGAAAAGGTTTGGTTGTTATTTTGATGTAACAAGGAAAAGTTTTGTTGGGTATTTTCTATGTTGCTGTTTGTGTACTGATAATGTCTTCTCGTTATTTGGATTTCAGTTTGCATTTTGCGAATGTTTCGGTTGGTACACCACCTTCATGGTTTCTGGTCGCGTTGGATACAGGCAGTGACTTGTTTTGGTTACCTTGTAATTGTACCAGTTGTGTGCCAGATTTGATATCAAGAGGAAAAGTATTCATATTTTTCTACCCTAATGGTTTCTCCTTCTTTTTTCATGATTAATCAATGTTTTTAGAACTTTTGTTAAACAGTTAAAAAGATATTTTTTTATTAAAATAGGTAAAAATACATTATAAAGAAAAAAACCCTTTTTGTATCACTGTGCTCCTTGCTAGAAGTGAAGACCTTATATAAAACTTCACTTCCATCATTCTTGGTTAAATGGATTCACTTTTCATGTATTTCATGCTCAGCCATCATCATCATCATTGTTTTTCCTTTTTGGCAGATAATTAAACTTAATACCTATGATCTTGATAAGTCATCGACAAGCAATAGAGTTTCATGCACCAATAGCACCTACTGTATACAAAGACAACAGTGTCCTTCATCTGGCAGCAGTTGTCGATATCGAGTTGACTATCTTTCAAATAATACTTCATCTAGGGGAATCTTGGTAGAGGATGTGTTGCACTTGATTACAGATGATGATCAAACAAATGATGCTGACACAAGAATTATTTTTGGGTAAAATACTAAACATCTAACTGAAAATATTTATTGACTGTGTTTGCATTTGAAGGTTGAATAAACAATTGGCCCTTCCTTTGATTCTTGAACTAATCGTTGCTTCTTCTTAATAGTGTTAGAAATTAAACATCGACTAAAGATTAGGACATTTTATATCGTTGGTTTGATAATATTGAGTTAGGTTTAAACTTCACTTTTTAATTTGATATTAGAGTCTATTCGAACGAGAATTTACGAGACCTATCTGAGTTAGACATAGTCTTTCTTTGAAACTGCTTTCTTAATCTGTTGCAGTTGTGGCCAAGTTCAAACTGGTGCTTTTCAAGATGGGGGAATTCCAAATGGCCTATTTGGACTTGGAATGGATAATAGATCTGTTCCTAGCATCCTAGCCAAAGAAGGGCTCATCTCAAATTCCTTTTCAATGTGTTTTGGATCTCGTGGTTCTGGAAGAATCACGTTTGGTGACAGTGGCAGCCCAGACCAAAGAAAAACACCATTCAACCTTGATACATCGTAGTGAGTAGACATTATCTTTCATTCCACTTTCAACAAGCTCTCACTTCCACTCTTAAAACAATACAACAACAGAAGCAAGAAAAATTCTTGTGTCTAACTATACCAGTGCTTAATTAATCCTTGCAGTCCAACTTATAACATCACCATAACCCAAATTGTTGTGGAAGATCGTGTTGCTGATCTTGAGTTTCATGCAATATTTGACTCTGGTACATCGTTTACATATATAAATGATCCAGCTTATACACGACTTGGTGAAATGGTAAGTGATCTTCAGCACAGTTTTTTAAGATGGGATTAATGAGTTTCATGAATAAAAAATTTGATTGCAGTTCAGTTCACGAATCAAAGCAAATCGGCATTCATCTCAATCACCTGAATCTAAAATCAATTTTGAGTATTGTTATGACATAAGGTGATATTGGTTTGAGAGCAACCATCTACTTAATTTTCTCTTTGAACAATCAGAAACTGATTTCCACTTTACCTGCAGTCTAAATCAGACAATCGAAGTTCCCTTTGTGAATCTAACGATGAAAGGTGGAGATGATTATTATGTGATGGATCCCATAATACTAGTTTTGAGTGAGGTGGGAACAGAACATATTTTTCCTATTTTATGGTATCTAATCATTCTCAACCTTCTTAATCTCATTTCCTTTTGTAACATGCAGAAGGAAGGAAACTTTATTTGTTTGGGAATCCTCAAGAGTAACAGTGTGAATATCATTGGACGTGAGTATTTTACTCAAGAAAATTTTCTTCGTAGAATATATCATCATAAAATCTTGCATTCTGAATTATCAATCATTGTGTCTTTCAATTATATAACACCTACAATTAAGAGCATTCATATAACAGTTTGGGAGCGTTTATTTCGGTCCATACAAAACTTCCCTCATAAATATTTTACATATGATTTTGTATAAATATTTTTTTGGGTTTTGGTCTTGAATAAATATTTATTTTTGCCTTTATCATTGACATAGTCGTTTAAAAGATATTAAAAAGGTATTATTAAACTCTACAAACCAAAAGAAACATAAATATTTTATGGGGACAAAAATGGAAAAAAAAAATATTAAGAATCAAAAGCAAAATGTAAAAATTTACTTGACACAGAAAAAAATGAAAAAAATTAGGATTAAAACTGATATTTTTTTTTATTAAGAATCATGTGGTAAAAAAGTTTGTTTAAGTCTTACGTATAACTAAATCATAAATTTTTTAAAAAAGTATAAAAGTAAGGTATATTTTATTGGATATTTTCAAAATAAGTAATATTAATGTAAGTGCAATATTATATTATGTGAAATCATATTCATTAAGTAAAAAAAAAAAATATTATTGATACATAATTAAAAATTGAAAACATAGAAAGGAAAAAAAAAACACAAAGTTGGATTGAGATCACATGAATCCAAATCCATCCTCAAAAACCAATTTTATGTCATGAGTATCCCAAGTTACAACAATAGCATAATTCTATGCCCACGCTTCTTATCTTATTTAGTTTAAGGAAATCATTGTTCAACCTTTTTTGCTGAATCATGCATCATTCAAACTTGCAACATTGATTATATTAATGCAGAAAACTTCATGAGTGGTTACAAGATAGTCTTCGATCGTGACAACATGAATCTTGGATGGAAAGAAAGTAATTGTGAGTATATTTCAGCTCTTCAACATTTGAATTGCTCTTCCACACTCTTGTTAAATAATGTTATATGCTCCTCTCAGGTTCTGAATATGTGCTCTCAGATACACCACCACTTAACCCATCGCATGCTCCTGCTGTTTCTCCTGCTATCGCTGTGAATCCCGTGGCTACATCCAATCCATCTACTATTCCACCTAATCGATCATTCATGATTAAACCTACTTTTTCATTTCTTTTTGTCCTATTTCTACTTTTACCCATTTTTTAGCCTTTCCCTCTTCATTCTTCCATCATGTATTATTACAAAAAGTAGTGCTTTTTTTTTCACTTTTAGTTTATCACACGGGTGGCATTTGTGCTTCACTTTTTTTCCAGTTATAATAGTCTCTGATGGGCTTGTATATAAGAACCTAATATAGGTGTAAACTTGGGAAAGTTCAGTTATACGTTATACAGCAGTTAGCTGGCATACAACATACACTTGATTTAGTAAATCAAATCTCTCCAGAAATACGACTTAGACTCTATATGTGCAAACTTAACGAGACAGTTTATTATTATATCAAACACCATTAGCAGTTATTTTGAAGAGGAATGCGTTCAAATCTAGATTCACATACTTATCAAATGAGACCACCAAAAGATGGATGTAGGTTTCAAGACTACTTGTCAAACTCATTAATTTATACTGTTCTACATGTAGTTTACAACAAAAAATTAATGAAGCATTGTAATTATGTGGATTCAAAATTCAAAATTTGGACAGGAAAACTTTCAACGTCTTGGAAGAAGATTAAATTCCTTTTTCCCCTGCTGCGCTCTGTAGAATACAGAAGAGACCAATTTTCTTGTATTCAAGTGTTTTCTGAACCAAAAGATTCAGACTTACTGCCTTTTTTTCTTCGTGCCTTTGATGTGTGATTTTTCTTCTTTCCTTGTCTTGCTAGCAGAGGGTAACTGAACTTGCTTTGCTTTCATCTTTATCGATTTAACCAAAGATGATATTTCATATTTATCTTTCTTTGACATCGAAGTCTCTAATGCTTTTTCCTCACCCTCCTTCACCATGCCAGAATCATCCGAAGACAATTGCATTCCTTTTGGTTTTGTAGGCTCCCTTTCCGCAGGTGGATCCGCACTATCCTTTTGCTGTTTCTGTGCTAGCTGCCTTGCATATGTCGCACTCCTGCAAAAACACCCACGATTATATTTTGGAATAAAATAAAACAAAATAAAATGCTGAGGTTGCTACATTAAAACCTGCATATTCTTGAACCAGAGAATAATCAGAGATCAAGACCATCCATCCAATCTTGATAATTAAAATTAGTTAAACATGAAAGTAGCGTAACAAGTGAGTTGCTACCTATCTAATAGAACCCCGGCTATCAGCAGCATTAACTTTTGGTTGAAAGAAATTTATCATGCAAATAATGATAATTTAAAAATTCATGAAATTGGTATTCCATGATCTTATGAGGACAAATGGTCCCAATAAGAAACTAGAAGTTGGCACTTCACTGTTTTGATAAAAATTATCCGTTTAGTAGAACTATAATTTAGAGAACCAGAACATCCAGTTCAAATGGCCTAATCAGAAACCAGTTATTAATCTGATTTTAAAAACATTGAGCAGAATGTAAATGCCACTACATAGAACAGAAAATACCTTTTAAATTGTGGGTCGGTGGGATCAATTGCATAGTTTGAAGAGAAAAGAGCTGAAAAACGTGGATCATCAAATGCATTACTTGGAATTTTTTCCTCATCAAAAGCATTCTCCCTCCTTTTTCCCTTGCCTTTTTTAAATTTTAGATTATATCCCTTGAGACCAGTATCTGTCCCCTTATCATCAGCAAGCAACAGTTCAAGCTCCTCTTTGCTCACATTGTCTTGGGGCTTATGTTCTTCGTCTTCTGTATTTTGTGCCTTTTTCCTCTTCTTGACAGCAGGCTCCTCGATGAAGAAGTCATCTGCTTCTTCAGTTGCCTCTTGATCAGTATCATCATCGCTGTCGTCATCTGATGAATGCTTTGCTTTATTTTTCCTGGCCTTCTTTTTCTCACGTTTTTTCCTCAAATATGCATCCCAAACTGTTTCTGATTTTTTATCCTTCTTTTCCAATATATGTTTGCTTAAATCTTCCAAACCTGTATTGAAGGTGACCTCCATATCCTGGATATTATCATGTTCATCACCTCCATCTGAATCTTCACCAGATTGGAGCAAAGCACGGTATTTAGCTCGTTTTTTTTCTATTTTATCATGCTGTTCATCTGTCTCCCTATTATCCTTGCTATCATCACTTTCACTCTCATCAGAATTTAAGAGTTCCTTCAATTCCATCTGAGCTAGCTATTCAAGAGGAAGAAGGGAAGATAAGAAAAAGACTGTTTCAATTTGAAGCAAATAGCAAAAAGATAAATACAGAAAATACATATATAAAATAATATGGAAGAATATCCATCCTTCTCAATTACAGACAAGATGTAGATAAAAAACAAATAGACATGTGTAAAGGATACACAAGTACGTTCCTTTGTAATACGTATAAGGGGTCTGAAACTAATTTTATAAATAAGAACACCGTGTAGAAATGACCATATAAAAGATGGAAATACTCAAGACCCCACCCATAATAACACAATGCAAGCCCAGAATTTTTCATAAGAATAAAACTTATGCACAACAGAAACAGCAGATGACTGCCAATGTTTAAATCCCAGATAGTTGGGCGTAGCAGCCAACTCCAAAAAAGGCTATAGAAAAATGGAATAAAGTGGGACAGCTGATGTTTTCAATTTTTTTATAATTTATACAACGTATCCTATATACATATAAATTCTCAAAACTGATAAACATTTACTCAAAATTAATAACATTTATAATTAAGAATAAAAAACCACAGGTGTAAAAAACAAAGCATACAAGTAAATACCAACAAAAGTCTAATACAAGATTCCTAGATTGATAGGAATTACCAGCCATCATCTTCTAAATCCAAGTCTTCTTTATAATTTTCACTATTATTACATCTATAGATTTCAATTTTGGAAATAAAAATCCAAAAACAGTCTACCAACAGGCCTAATATCTTTTTTCCAGGGTATTTTTTTAAACTAACACAAAGCTGTTATAACATCATCAGCAACAGCTTGCTGCTTAGTCCGCTACAGCCATTGCACTAAACCGCTCCACCGTAGCACGCTCTGCATTGCTAATTGCTATAGTGGTGCTATAGTGCACTATTTAAAACTTTGATTACTACAAAGAAAACTTACCTGCTCATCATTGAGGTTTCGATTCAATGTCTTTGCGCGAAGAGGTTCTTCATCCTCCCAAGTAAGGGTAACCTCACTGTGCTGAAGTGCCCGAGAATAGAAATCATTACACTCGTAATTTGCAGGCACCTAAGCATAGAAAGGAGTCAAAAATTTGCAAATTATTGTCATACTGCATAAATACATCGTATGTAAATATGTGTGTGAGCACACACGTATAGATAGAGACCATATCAATTTAAAGTCCACATCAATCAATTTTCTAATTGCATTTTTTAATCTGGCATACTACTGGATGTCAACTACAATCGCATCTTAAATACCTCAGTAGCAACATCCCGAGGTGGGTGTTTGAATTCCATGTCGTCTGGGATAAACCTTAAATCAAGTGCATTAGATGTCTGCATAAACTCAACCCCATCACACTCCTTGTAAATGTAATCTGCTGTGGTAATTGAGTTGCATTCCACCACAGCAAAATAGTACCTAGGGAGCAGAGAAATAATAATGATTAGTATGAAAAGAAGAAAAAAGATAAAAAGAGATGTAAATCACATGGTAAACATGTATGCGTTAAAACACTCAACAATGTGCTGAAAATATCCCATAAGTTTCCCTAGTTGTACGTTGTGGATACATGTATCTGTCAGCAGAGCAGTTTACTCAACCCAAGTTGCATATGAAAAGGCACAATAATATAAAGTCAAATGAGGCATCACACAAGTGAATAACAATGTGTTTCAAAGGCTTCCTACTCCAGACACCCACCCAACTGGGTCACGATAAAATGCAGGAATTCCAATATGGTCAGTTGGAAAATGATAGTCACAAGAATGAGGTGGGGACGTTCTCCACCAAAACTCAGTTCCCCTTTACATTGTACCATCATTAAGAACTCCAGAAGCACTTAATGTTGATTCTGGCACCATATTGGCTCTACAAGGCTGAAAGGGACACAAAAATGTCCCATACACTCGTCATCAAGGAATCAGTTAGACTGAATGATCATTTAGTCGAGTATTGATAGCAGACTCAACAGCCACACAAAACAGGAATCTAAGACAGCATTTCTCTGGGTTACTCATACAGGTTTGCTTGCATTAGAATCTCCCCAAAAGTTCTCTTACAGAAAGCACCAATGGGCAGGATATTCAAATCCAAAATAGGAGACTATAATATTATGCAAAGTGTAATACAAATACAGACAAGACCTAATGCTCCCATCTGTGGAAGAAATTTCCACAGCCCAACCTATCCAAAAAGCATAAAAACAGACCAATGCATCATCCCCCCTCACCTTCCCTTATAACATACTCTCACTCATCTAACTTGCTACACCACACCTCTTGGGTTCCATTTGAGTTACACTTTCCCACCTTCAACCTACAAGAGTAAACCTGAAAAATCTTGGACCTAGTCTTAGCCATGTGATGGATATTTGGATCATGAAACCCATTAGCTTCCCATATGTTATGGGGAGCTTAATCCCCATCAACATGCATGATATTAAAACACTATTGATCACACTGATATCAGGCTAGATTACAGGAAAAATGGAAAACGAAGGCAGGAGGAAAAAATATATAAAGAATGGTCTTGTCATTATGATCATCACCTTTAAACCCTACTCTTCAGTTTAAGAATATCAGCATGTGAAATATGCCTCATTTGAACATTATATCAGAAGGCATACCTATTGACGTAATGAGTTCTTAAAGGAAAAAGTAAAAATAGTTTTACATGAAATGATAGAACCACTATAAATGGATAAAATCACTGAGTTATACTTACTACAATACAACTTGATAATGCATTAGACAGCTTTATCTAAATGCAGTTAAGTCAAGCCAATATATCACATTACAAGTGTTTTTTTATAGTTATTTACCGCATCCTACTCTTCTCATATGCACGAAGTTTCTCATTGTCAATGCCATCATTGTTGTTATCTTCATCACTGTTATCATCTTCATCATCAAACAGACCAATAGGTCCATGAACTTCCTCCTCTTTCATCCGTTGAAGGCCAAACTCAGATGGATAGATAGCTACTGATTTGATCAGTCCATTAGGTGGGAGAAATGAGCATAACAATGCATACAAATCAACAGCCTAGCAAAAAACAACAAACAAAAGCGACATTTTAGCCAAACATTTTAAATAATTCTCATATTAAAAATTTATTGCAGCAAATGCACATTATACTTGAAATGCATAGTACCTTAACAAACCTCCAGTCCATGTTAACAACAGCAAGCCTATGTGTTTCTTTTTCAATCTCCGCTATGTCTTCCTGTCCACAAAATAATAATAATTCAAAAGGGCCCATCCATTGTTATATACAATGTCACACAAAACAAAGATGAAAAAATTCAAATTTAAACAATACAGTACCTGGACATCAGATTCTTCTTCCTCATAATCTTCCTCATTTGCACCTTCGTCAGTGTCTGTATCGGTATCTGTAGCAGACTCAGACTCACTGGTCTCTTCTGACTTAGCTGACGACTCAGATTCACTGGTCTCTTCCAACTCAGAATCTTTATCACTCTTTGTTTTCAACCTATTGGCTTTCACTAATTCCTCTTCAATCTCTTCTTCCTCATCACTACTCTGCTCAGTTTCCTTTTCATCAATTTTGTAGTAGTGGCGCATAGAACCAAGTTGAGAGGTTGGTTTGTTCTTGGCCTTGCCTCTCTTGTCAACAGGAGCAGAAGAAGGCAAAAAACTCTTGTGAGTGAACATGCGGTTGAAGCGAGAGTCAATGGCCACCTTCGTTTCACGCTTTGGGGCCTCCCTAAACCGAGGATCTGTGTGAGCCTTTGCAAATCGAGGATCATTGATAACATTGCCATCACTTGGTGCTGAATGTTTTGAACTCAAATTATCCTTAACCTTCTTCCTTTTGTCCTTTTGGTTCTTCTCGTTTGCATTTTTTGATCCCATTATGCTCAGGTTCGAGAGGATTAGGAGACAATCAAACTTAGATTCTCCCTTCCAAATGAAGTAAAAACTACAAAATGTTGCATTGTCAATAATTTGGAAATGAGCTGGTCCATGGTCCACTTGTAGTGAATCCAAAGCTCATAAGGAAAAGAAATATACAACATAAATAAAGTGCATGTTTCAAAGAAAATGTATGACTCTGTTACCGCAACAAACCAACAATGCTCAAAGATGCATAGTTCACAAAAAAAATTATGAAACCAAAAAGGAAGTTAAATAACACACAAATTATAATTGAGAGCAATAAATCAATAAGAAACAGCCACATAAACCGTTCAGTCTTGAGATGAACAGCCAAATAAACCCTATAAAGTGAAAACCTATAACTAGTCATCTCACAACCAAAACTTACAAAAGCAACAAAAGAGAAATGGAAATATGCAGTCCATAACCATAGTTTCAGCTCCAAGCAAGCATAAAACCTGAAGACAATTCATTCAATCAAATAGTATAGTCTACTACTTCTAGCCACTCTTTAAGTATCTTTTTTACTGTCACTGTTAAGTATCTTAAACAATAACGAAAAAGCCTAATTTATTTTTAGGTTAAAGACAACAAAAGATAAATCAGATACACTTGAGTTCTACCAACCAGCATCAAAAAAATTAAGCTCTTTGATGATCATTTAAAAGCAACCACGATAGCCTCTTCCATAGCAATTCTACCATGAAATCAATGAAACAATTGTTAATAGGATCTACAAAGCAGGATCCTCTAACAAGTACTTGGCAAAAAACCCAACACAGACAGACACTCAATTAAGACACCATTATTAACAAATAATGCTATCCATAATAGGCGACACCGGCTACTACTTTCTAATGACTTACTTCTTCCGTGATTCAACCTAATAGTAGACTAGTTGTACATATAAAAAAAAAAAAAAGCTTGGAGTGTTACATGTGAACTAATTGGACTTCGATCATAATAACTGTGTTCCAATTATAAGCCAAAAGCACTTCTTATTTCAACAAGCTATGCATAACAAATAGACAAGCCTATTTAGTCATTCCGCTAATTCCTACTACATCCTCACAAAAGCTTATAACACCTAACACATGCAACAACAAAAAAATCCCACTTTCAAACATAGTAGAAATTCACAGAACTTTTAAATAATTTTAAAAATAGAACTTAGAATAACAAATCCAATCAAGTTTCTGAAACGTTGCCTCTCAAGTGACATTTCTCTAGTGTACAAATAATTTCAGAAACCACGAATAATTGTGCAGACCTTACCTAACTTCTACAAAGAACGCCAAACACATCTCTATCACTCAACTAACACCATTGAAAGACAATGACCCGTTCATTGCATGTTCTCAAATGCACTATTAATTATGAACACCGAAGATATGTTCTAGTAGTCTCATACAGCAAAAAAATGCATCGTATTCCCATAATCATAGAATTGAGCAAATCAGCACTAAAATAGAGGGAGATATTAAAAAAAACAGAAACATAGTAGGATCGAATATGATTACCTGAACTATTGTGTTATAGAAGCTATTGCTTTGAAGTGAATGGGAGTGTGGAACGAAACAGGTGAGAAGGAACGGCGCAGAAGGTGCACTGGAGAAAGAAGAGGACCACTACCAGCAATAGGGTTCCTAGCTTTCCTTCTTCATTTCAAAATAAATGTTGTGCATTTTATATTATTTGAAATAGTTATTTAAATCTTAATTTCATTTAATTTATTTATTTTATAAAGGTTATAGAAATATTTTTTGTATATTTCGATAAATAAATTATTACTTTATTTCAATACCTTTTTAAGAGAATACAAAATTGTTGGTTAAAAATTTATAACTTTTGTATAAGAGTAAAATATATTTTTTAATTCAATGTTTTGATATATAATATGAATTTTATCTTCTTTTAATAATGTTAAGGAAATATTATATAAAAATATTACTCTATATTGCATACGATTTATTAGTAGAAATTTTATTGAAATTATAGCATACAATTTCTTTCAAGTGATTTATATTTCATATTCCAAGTACAAAAAATAAAGTATATTTATATTGAAAATATTAAAACAATAGAAAAATACTAAAATAATAAAGGTTTATAATTTTTATAGTCCTTGATATGTTAGCATGCTTTTTATATATATAAAATGTTTATTTTAGTGTGGTATTTTATCTATATTTTTTAGACTAAACAATATAGATGTGGACATTATAGTGTAAAAAAAAGGAAATAATAACAGTGATTCACTAAACTTTTTTAAATTTAATTTTAAAAAATATAAAAAAATATTTAATTAAGTTTGACTTCTTATAATTTTATTTGTAACTACATATATTTGAGATAATTAAAATATCATACAGATCAATTTTACTAATATATATTAGTTGTGAACTATTAAAAAAAAGTATATCTACGGATTAACTTTTTATTCATCTTGATAAAACAAAATAAATCCAAGAGATAATGCCTGTATCATATATGATTGTTGATAAAAAAAATTGTAAATTAAATATAATAAGTTTTCCATTATAGGTAATCAATTTTTATTTACTTTAATACACTTTCTCACATTTTTTATTTTATTTTATTTTTCTAACTTCAATGTCATATATTTAGGTGATTTGTGTTTAAGAAAATACAATAAATAAATATTATACTTTATAAATGAAGAAAAAAAATTGTTAGAATAAGAGACTCATTTAAATTGAACTACAAGGAATTTCATAGATAAATAATCAATTCTTAATAATCCGATAAAAAAAATACATACAAAAATAAACTCACCTAAAATATCATAATTATAAATGAAAAACAATGTTGATCTTTAATATGTTATTTTTTATCTAAGACTTTAAATTCATTAATCAACTAAAAAAATACTAAAAGTTATTTTCAAAGCAACCAAATCACTTTCAATC
>Ga0123341_1002950_pt1 | contig 14348 bp, 9 predicted proteins | sample Turbeapinknodule_FD_89959 | JGI IMG/M metagenome (GOLD analysis project Ga0123341, IMG submission 89959) | Root nodule microbial communities of legume samples collected from Mexico - Turtle bean Mexico pink nodule | ecosystem: Host-associated > Plants > Roots > Nodule | place: Mexico: Nepantla... | reverse complement strand
TAATAATTATATATGTAATATTAAAAATATTATTATAATATGAATAATTATAAATAATAATCATAACTAATATTCATAAATAATAATCATAAATAATAATTATAAGTAATAATCGTAAACAATAAGAAAAGAAAAAAAAAATAATGAAAAAAAAATTAAAGAAAGATATGCAAGATTACTTATGGATTTATCCATGGACTGTAGTTGGTAGATATTATCTACGAAATCAAGTTGATGTGTATTACCTATGGACTCAAGTTGATGCATATTACCTATGGACTCAAGTTGGTGGGTATTACCTACGGACCTCAATTAACAGGTAATACTTACACACTGAATTTGGTGGTATTACCTACTAACTAAAGTTAGTAGATATTATCTACGAACTAAGTTTATGGATATTATCTACGGACTAGAGTTGGTAAGTATATGGAATATTAACATTATCAAATTAATAATATTAATAACAATATTATGTTTATAATGTTTATAATATTTATAATAATAATCATGCTAATAAGTATAATAATAATCATAACATGACAACAAAACTTGTTTGGTCTAATAATTAAAGCTTTTTTGGTCACTTAAGGGACTTGGCCTTGAATTCCCCCTATTGCAGTTTGTTCCTAACATTAATAATAATTATGATAACAAAGACCCTTCCTTACTTTTGTTTCGTGGCAAAGGTTAAGAAAAATACAATTTTGTACTATACAACATATATTTATGTATACATAGAACAAATTGTGTAGATAGTTGGTTTTCCCATTGCTATATAGATTTTTTAAATGCATGTATATTTGATTGCATAAGACAGTCTCTTTCCCTTTTTACGACTATTTTACAGTAAGTGTACCGTGTCAGAAGTAATAAATTGTCCCTAAGGACAGATATCGAACTCATAAAGAATAATTAAATTCTCAAGTATAATATTCACTAAATATAAGAGGATATGTAAAAAGTTTGTTGAAAAGTTGTTTGTAATGTGAATTTGCAATGAATTAAATAAAGAAAAATAAAAGATTTGTACGAGTCAATTGGGAAAAGTAGGATTGAGGTTCATCTTTCTCACTCGTTTATATTTTCAAAAGCATATAATATTCAATCTTGATTGATAATTCGCATATAAAAATCATTCATATTAATACCTCGCATACAAAATTATTAAGAGAGCCCCTAAATATCGATTCCTCGCATATTTACAAAAACTCTTTATCACTATCAACCGATCTTATAAAGAAATTAACATTTAAAATTTATTCTTAGCATTCAAATATGTTAATCATTATCATTTAGGTTAGATGCTTAGAAGTACTTTCCAGTCAAATCTAAGGATCAAAATCATGAATAATTCAAGCTTTGAGAATAAAATGATAATATCAATCATCAATGAAGAACTGCATATTATAGATAAATATCACCTCAATACATAAGAGTTTGAATAGATTACTCTTAATCACAAAGAGAAGAATTAGCCACTCATGTTAGTCATTACAAGCATGAAAGGCAGGAAAAGAAGATCCAGGATGTTTCTCCTTGACGAATGCATTCTCTAGGGTTTTCTATCTCTCTATTCTCCCAATGGTGTATAGGGTTATGTCTCATGGCTTCTATTTAACCTAATTGAACTTGGTTAAGTGACATCTATATTCATAATATATTCATTTGTTTCATCTATCCTCTAACTCTTAAAAATAACACAAAATTGAATTAAAGTGTTCATATTCATCTTATAATCCAAAAATATGTAAAAAGGTTAAAATTACTAAATTAAAGGTTAGATTATAACTATTTTATCAATTAAAGTTCATAAATGTCTATCTTTTTGTATAAAATATTACTGAATTATGACACTTATCACTTTTATAACATAAGTGTTTAGACATGATACTCTAATATATATAAATGCTTAAGTTCTTTTGATATAGAATTTCTCATATATAAATGTTTGGTCCTATCTTTACTCTCTCATACATGTTTACTCTACGGTATGTTTCAGACAACTAAAATACACATATGTGCTTTAACAAGAAAAACCATTTTTTCTCATCGCTAAACAACATAATGCGATAACGTCTAGATGGTCATATTGTTAAAAAAAAATATTTTTTACAATATAAAGACCAAGTAACTTAAATGATGATATCAAAGACAAAATGCATGTTTTCTTCCTTTACAAAATTTATGTTATTTGTTAATGAAAAAAAGTGATATAATTCTTGAAAGGATGAGAGGATCTTGATTAACTCAAGATTTTTTTTGAGAACTTAAAGAATAATGGGAGAATAAAAGAAGAAGGTGGAAGCATGGGACTCCATGCGTTTCAAATTCATAAGTCACCAAAACTTAAGAAAAAACAATAACAAGTTAAAAAAAAACATAAAATAGATTAAAGAAAAAGTATGAAGAGCATGTCATCTTTAAAATAAACTCCTAAAAAATAAGTGCAAAGAGGATTTGTTAATTGAAAAAAAAATTCCAAGATAAGAACCAAAGTAAGAGCAGAACACTTTCAAAACTCCTAGAGATGTCTCATAAAAGAAAATTTATTCAATCTTTTACAAGAGTTACTTAAACTCTCCTTTTAAGATATATGTCATGATCAAGAATAGGAAAATAACCTTACATGTGTTTTAGAACAGTTAGTCTTCTAAGTGTGAACACACGACTACTTAAGATGGTGACTACCTTAACTAATCTTCTATTTAACACTTAATTAACTACTAATCTAACTATGCATATGGGTGTTTCTTGAAGATAGGAAAAGACACATTATAGTTCCTAAATTTAAGGACAAGCACATATGGTACCTAAAATGAAGTAAAAACCTTATAAAGAATTTACAAGCATTACATACAACTTGGGAAATTATATGTGTTAGTTAGAAACTCTTTATATGCCTTCTAATCTTTGTAATTTAGTCCAACATATGCCCTTTTGAGTCTCTTGGATTGTAAAATATTTAAAGAAAATCAAGAAACATTCTATAATATAATAGATTTACAAAATTAAGTGTTTCTTTATGTTTTCTTTTAATTCTTCTAGTCTTTCTCTTGTGAACTTCCTTTAAAATATTTTATTTATTTATTTTTATCATGTTTATTTTATTTATTTCTTTTTTATTTAGCAAGCTCTTCCTTGTACTTGTTTACATCAAAAGAAAATATTGTTAAGGCATAAATATATTGTTCATGATTAAACATAAGTCTATATCATAGAATCTTGCTTTGAAATACGCATGATTTTAATGATAACAAATAATATCATATTGTGGTTGTTTGATAAATATACTTAGAATGTAACACATCACTCAAATACATAATTTTGTATGGTCAGATGTCGATCTTATTCAAAAGTCTTGGACACATTTTGAAGAACAAATTATCATATACAATATCAAACGCAAGTAGCACAAGACAATAGATCGACAAGATAAATAAAGATTACAAGAAGTGTTGAAAGCAAAGAAGATAAACATATGATATATTAAAACTTTAGACACAAGATATAAAGAATAAACAAAATCTATATGCATTGGTCGCTAGTTCTAGAAGACTAGACAAGTCTTAAAAATCATTTAGGAAAAACTACATGGTTAAGACACATTTGAAATCAGTATATATTATAAAGACATGGACATCTCTAGATGCATTTAATAAAATGTAAATCATAAAAGAAAGTTGACGCATACTTCTCCAAAATTATTCTAACACACATATGTCTAACTTGATGTTGTCAAAAGTGCAAAAGTAATTACAAAAAAGTTGTCTTTCACCCTGCACATTGAGTGCACATTGAAAACTATCGACTTAAAGTCAAACATATTTTAAAAAGACTCAAACACACAAAACATCAACATGTACTATCTGTAAATTTTTCATCATTTTAAAGCTAAATTCTTGTGTAAGGAGTGTTTATTTTATATATTTTTTGTTGAAATTTTTTTCTTATATTCTTTTCAATAATTTAGTTGAATAACTAAGAATAACTTTGTGTATTTAACTAGAAGTAACTTTGTATACTTAACTAAGAATGGTGTTATGTACTATGTTTAAAAAATTAACAAATAACTAGAAATAGCTTTATGTAATTTTTAAATTGAATATGATAAGTGATTATTAGTAGAATTCCTTGCAATTTTGTAAAAAATAACCCATTCTCTGTTTGGAGCGTGAAAGTTGCTTTAATTTCCAAAGTAATTGATGAGTTAACCTCCCATACCAAAATAAATTATAGTGAATTGAAAAATTAACTTTCAAGACCAAAATAACGGTTAACTTCAAAATAAAGCTCTTTATTTAAAATATTTCCTAGTTGACTCTGTTGTGCTTTTCAATGTTGTCACGATCGTGAGGTAAATCGGCGATCTTCCTATCTTGCAACCTTTTTAGAAGAAAACGGGATTGAAGATGGGATCAAAGTCTCTCTGGATCATGGAGATCAAAGCGATCCAACGATCCAAGGGTTGAATTGGACAATCCTTGGACCTCCACGATCCATGACGCGGTCCAAAAAAAACACTAAATCCAAGAAAACCCAAAAACCCTAATCTGAATACCCATAAACCCTAATCTGAAAACTCAACTCTAATTTAAATAACATGTGCCTTTGTCACGCCATCGTCGCTCGTGACTGAGCACGGCGCACACTACTCGCACTATCTCTGCTTCGTCACTGTTCACATTCCTCTGCTCCGCCACTACTCCACTTCATTTGGGTGTTAAACATTATCTTGAATTTACTTTTAATTATATTATTATATTTTGACCATTTATTTATGTTATGCATTTGGACCATTTTATGAATTATAAATCTATGTTAAATTATGTCATGTATTTAAATCATTTTATGAAATGTGAATCTATTTTCAATTATGTTAAATCTATGTTAAATTATGTTATGTATTTAAATCATTTTATGAAATGTGAATCTATTTTCAATTATGTTATCTACAGTAGTAACTCCGTAATTCTTTTTAGTCGAGTTAAGATCTTCGAATAACAAGTTTGAAACATTGGTGCTATTAGACAACTCCTTCATTGGCCTCCGACCGTTTCAAGATAAGACGATAACAGAAGATAACTTGTCCGTTTAAACGCAAATAAATATGCTGCATTATGCTTGGTTGACAGAGCATACATGAAAGTGAAAAGAATGAGCAATAGATTTTATATGGTTAATAAGTATTCAACATCCTCAGCTAGTTCACGACAGAACAACCACTCTTCCACTTGGGAGTAAAACACTTCCCCATTCTCAGGATTGGCGATAACAAAAACGATAAAGGAAAAGGCTGATGAACCAGAACTATCTACTTGCATCATTCATAGCCTCGTACATATAATCTTTTATAGCCTGGCCTTAAATGTTGAACTTCTGTGGAACATCAAAGTCATCAAAGTCGTATCTTTGTCTCTCTCTTCCAGCCTGAGCACGCAAGTCACGCTTGTTAGTTAAAAAATAGTTTACACAAATGTTAAGATAACCTAACAGTTGAACACACACCTTAGACAAATACAACTGATCACATGAAATTTGTTCATCCATGGCAGTTAGCTTCCTTGACAGCGCCATTATTCTGGCCATAAATTGAGAAAAAAAAAATGCTTCAGCACTAGAGGACGGACATATTATAGACATAGGTCACCATGAAAATAACCATTAAAAGTAACAAAACTGAAAATTTGTCATTTCAAAATTTGAGGTGAAACATGTCAGTTGTTACAATTTAGTATTGGAAAGTAATTGTGCTAAACGAGCTTTTAACATAAAATATACCTCTGGATTGATGAATCAATATGCTCAATCATCTCACAGGTTTTATACTGTTCAGGATCCTCCAAGAATCTCACCATTCCGTCCTTCTGGTTGATAGTAGCATATATCTCACCATCCTGAATCTGTGGTTTAGGAGTATGTTATTAGTGGCATGTTAATGCTAAATGAAAATGACAATGTATATCAGTTGGAGGACCACCATTTGTAGCACATGCATTTCAGCTTCTTTGGCGCTATTTAACTGCACTGTGTTGGCTATATCTTGGAGAGAAAGGGTCAAGTATGTCTGGGTCAGTCTTTGAATATTCCGCTTATACATGGAAGATACAACCTGCTTAACCAGTCCAAGGTTATTGTCCTGAAACAGAAATTTACACGAGAAATCTTGATAAGTAACTGCATAACGTAAGAACTAGAAGTTAAACAATGTATTGAGCAACGTTGCATCTAGTCAAAATGCCCGATGCTTCAAATAAGTATTAAATATGTAAAAGAACCCACAGATTGGAACTTCTCTGCATTTGTCTTGACGAAAGTCTCTAATTCTGCAACTTTTCCATTGCCATAAGTATTTGCCAATTCGACATAAGGCTGCCCAAAAGGGAAAAAGATTAAAATAAGGTTAACATAGCTCAAATACAAAATATACGCATGGAAGGCAAGTTACTGTGCGTTAAAGTAATCACACAAATTGCTAACAGCAAGTTATGCTGTCATTCATGTTGATGGTACAAAAAAGGAATTCTAATTAACTAAATCCATGAATAGGAAAAAAATTGAGGAAGCCATCGATTACATCTAAGATTTGTCCCCTATAGATATAGCTTACCAAGAGGAGGATATACTAAAGCAGGCAGAGTGTTCTAGAGGTTACCCATTGGAAATGACAGATGCAACAGTATGCACTATCAGAGAGTACCTCTTTATATATATATATTTTTATTACTATTTTTAATATATCATATCATATATTATGCTTTATTTAGTTTACAATTATTCTCTTTCAATTTATTATATTATAAAAAGTGACATAAAAATATAACAGAAATGTTGGACTCAAATTGATGCCCAAACCCCAATAGATGAGAAAGGAGAAAAATACACCCTAAAACCCTAGGGAACCACGCCCCATCCATTTCTGTTAGCTTGCACCACCCCGTAAAAGTGAAACATTATCTGACTGAACACAAAGGAAGGTCAGCAGCAGCGTAATGGAGAGCATAACAGTTCCCTGCACGACAGATTTCAGTTGGACTTCAATGTTGCAGGGCTAAAAAGTCCCAGAACAGAAGCATAATTGCAACCACTCCAACAGCAAATCTAAAACACGTGACAAACTCTGTTCCGAGACTCACCACCACTCCACCCTGCCCCACAGCCATAATAGTGGCCCCTCTGGGCTCTATTGATAACATTAGCTGAACACTGTCCTTCCTTCTGGACTGCACAAAGATGGTTTCAATCCAGTTGGACCAGAAGATATTTTGACATGGAGAGTTACACAATCAAGGGATGCATAGAAAGGGTGATCCAGTGGAAGTACATATGCATAGAAGCAACTTCGGGTGTTGCAGGTGGCATCAATTGTTCTATGGCGGAGACTACGTGGACCAAATCACAATCGAATCATTGTGCTTGGGCTGTTAAGCTCTTAAGTAAAGAGTTGCGCCTAGTGGTAACTTGATCCAACAATTAGTATCAAAGCCAAGGTCATGAGATTGATTCCTAATGGGACAATTGTTGAGGGGGAGATTGTTGGTTGTAGATTGCACAATTGTCATGTGGCGTAGGCCAGATGGACCGCGTCACAATTAACATCAAAATCAACGTCACAATCAAAGAGTTTGATTCCTAGTGGGACAATTGATGAGGGGGAGATTGTTGCAGGTGGCATCAATTGACCGTGGCAGAGGTCAGATGGGTCAAGTCACAATTGAATCGAGATCTTTGGATTACGTTCTAAAGTAGAAAGAGTTACGCTCTGACTATCAGTTATGTTATGACTTTTGGTCTAGTGGTAAGCGCTCGATCCAACAAAGAGAGTAACACCAAATGTCAATTCCTTTCCTTCTGACTTTGGGACAAGAAAGCTTCTTAGGATGGTGGTATTGATTGACTTAGTCTACCCTAGCAAACCATGATTTATTTAACCCAGTGATTACTACAGCAGGATCTATTCCTATTTTCTAAACTAAAATAGGACACTATCTCTTATCTTAATTTTCATTCTGATCAGACATGCTTAGATAGAAGTTATTTTTATCAATATCTTGCATATAAAAGAAAAACCAACTTTGACAATTTGACCTTCTAAACTGTAAGCCAGTATCTCAACCAACTAAATTGAAGTCATACCTGACAGAAGTTCTTCAGGTTCCTTTGAGCAGCAGAAGAAGAATACTTAGGAAGACTGGTAGAGAACTGCCAGAAAACAAATAAAGGTTTAATTTGGTCAAAACGAGAAAAACCCTATACACAGAGGGTTTGACATCTGACAATAAAGATACTGTTTAGGATGTTATGCATAGGAAACATAACAGGTGTAATCTCTAAAAAAACTAGACTTACCTGTCCATTACGAATGAGAGAAACCAATATATACTTTTTGTAAGCTTCAACAGCTATAGCATTAATGATAGACATGGGAGCCGTTACAACCTGGAAAATATACAAAGGCTGAATCAAAAAGGTTGATACGAGAACAAATCATGAACCATACAAGTTATAGATGGATGTAGATTTCTTACATTATGCAGAAGGTCCAATGCTTTCTGAAAGCGCTTCTGTCCAATGCATATCATGCCTCTGTTAGAAGGTCAAAAGTCAGACACTATGCAAAAGCTTCAGAGCTCATGACCAGAAGCATAATCTAAAACTATTATAAGTTGACATGTATTCAAAGTACTCATCAATCTGATCCATGTGCATTTCAATTTAACTATGATAAAGATTAGATAAGAGAGTAAAATAAGTTTTCATATCCCATTGCATTTGAATAGTCATGCATTTGCAAGAAACTACAGGGTCTAGATGACAGATATCAAATGAGGTCCAGAAAATAGCAATGGCAATCAATGAACATGCTGACTCCTGGCTTAAATATCTTTATGCTTTACACATTGAAGTTGTGTTACATGGCATAGTCAAAACTTCAATGAATCATCAAGTGATATTCGTGTCTCCCTCCCTAAATGACCAACATATTTAATTTTCACACAACCACACAAATATGATTAGTATATATTAACACCAGCCAGCTGGTGTAAATCAAGGTTCATTCTAGTACTAATGAGTAACATTTCACACAATAAAGACATTGTAAAATTAATTGTTGCATTGAAAATTTGTATCATGAATACAACACTCAAAGATTGAAGCAAAATCTACATTACAATTTTATTTCTTCAACATTACAAAAAATAATATAAAGTAAGCTTCTCAAATTAAAAAATAAATCTTCCCGCTACTCACATACATTGTACTTAAATTATATGAATTTTTGGCAGGAAAATTGGGTTGTATTATATTGTACCAAATATTGCATTTTAAAAACAATTTATAAGGTGATTTTAGATGTTCTTTATGGAAAAAAAAAACTCTTAAAAAGGTGATTTTAGATGTTGTATCCACATCAAGTATCACACCAAGATCAACATATCCCAACCCTACCACACATGCACTTCCATATAACAGCTATATCATTAAGAATACGTCCATAATTCAAAAATTTCAGCCAAAAGATATGGAAAACATATAAATATTCTCATTTTGTTTCACATTATATTATATTTACAAAAAATTGCTCACCATATTTATACATTTTTTAGATACAAATATGATATGGTTAGAATGCAAATAATAGACTATCTATTTCAATCCAGAGGAGAACACTACTTAAAAGAAACACTTTAAAATTTAAGCCTTCATTTCTCCAGATTCCAAATTGGCTCATAGAACAGAAGATCAACTCAGTACATGAGGCTCCTACATAGTAGGGTTCCATGGAAGAAAGATATGCACACATCACTTACCGCCTATAAGCGTGAGCTAAGCTCTAGCTCACAAGGCAGCATCATTACCATTGCATCAAACCTCACCGTATCAAAACAGAAGGAAAGACAAGATCCATAATATGCTTATCTTCAGAAAAATCTCAGAAAAACTGAACTTATTCCGCAGTGTGCTTTTGCTCTATTATATTTCAAGTAGCTTCTTGCTGTAGACAACATGCCACTGATAGACATATATATCCAAAGATATGAGAACCACATAAAGGTACAAGCAAAATAATATACCTCCTACATCTTATGTGTATTCTGCAAGGAATAATGTAAGATGCAGGAGATAATTATTCAGAGAGAAGCCTAACACACTGAGGTAGGAAAAACCAGAGGATAATTCAGTTGGAGAGAATGAGAAGAAGGGGAGTCAAGAAAGAGTGAGAAAGGCTTTAGGGCAGGAGGAAGCAAACCATTGGAAGCACCTGCAGGGTCTTTTTTTCATTTCCTAGTAATTATAATGCTATTAGAGATCACTTAAAAGAAAACAGTCAATTTGATGTTAGGGCCCGCGACCATGCCTCTTAAGTGCAAAGAAGCAATGCAGATGTTGATGCCAACATTGCATTGTTCAGCAGGGAATAGCCATAAGTGCTAGTGCACAGTCGTTACTTGCAGGAACAGGTGGAGAATGGGGAATGTTAGGACCCCAAAATTGCAATGCAAGTAATGGGACTTCAGTCCCACATAAGAATGAAGATATTTTATGTGGGTAATTTATGACATTGGGCATTATTCCACTAAATGGCAAGCTTAAGCAGTGAGATCCACTCCCCTAAGGTATGTGTGTATCATATAAGCGTTAGCAACTATAAATAAAAATTCAGAAAGGCAATTATGCAAGGCAATTTGGATGGGAATTGATGACGCCCAGGATTTGGCAGGAGAGATGGTGCAGTGATAGTGAGGACAAGAGAAAAGGAGGGACGGCTTGTGTATTGAGTTACTTGGAAGAGCAGGATATTTTGGTAATGAAGAGAGAGGAAAGCTGAGGTTATTATGATTCTGTTATGATAGAAAATATACATGTGAGGAAGGATAGAGAGCAGATTCAACTAAGATTTTTTCCTTGTGTGATATGGGGAAAGAGGGGTATCTCCTGCTGAGAAGCCATGGAAATTGCACTCGAGATATAGGATATTGTATCAGCTTTCCTACAGCCACTTGTTTCCTCATGAAAGTATGCCAAGGTTTAAAAAACAGTGACTTTCATCACTGCTACATCAAGGCTTTTTGGGGTGTCCACGATTGCAATTGTAGCCACATCAATTGCATTTATCTGCAATTTATTGCAATATCAAGAAACATGATAAAACTGTGACCTTCCTTTAAAACCTTGAATTCTGTATTTCACTTGTTCCGGTATCCTAACAGCTTTAGGAGGGGCAGATTTTGAGCAACTCTCTTGCTTTATTTGAAGGGGAGAAACATTTTAAAAACTCCCCCAATTTAAACATCCAAACAATAGAAAGGAAACTTATTAATAAACTTCCATACTCTTCCCTGATACCCTTCCCTACCCTTTTTATTTTGCATTCTTTCCCTCCCAACTCCCAAATATCTACATGAATTGAAATGGGGAAAATCCTACAACCCCACCACTACTGTAAAAAACACAGAACAATACCTACAGCATATCTAATATTACAAATGTTGAAGAAATTACAGCACATTCCATTCCATCAACTAAAACGCAATACTAAAAACTCAGAAAGAAATAGAGGAAGAAAGCAGCGCACCCATAATAACAGTAGAGAAAAAGGTCTCGCGGATGGTCAACTTCAAAAACATCATCATCCAATATGGATAAACCAGTTTTGTAGCACTTTGACAACAAGCAAAGCAAAAGAAACTCTGAATGTATGGGAGTTAAGTGCTCCGCAGAGACCTGAAGTTTCCGAAGTCCAGTGAACATAGGAGCCACACCTCGAATTGGAGCGTCCAACATCAACACTTGTTCCTTCAACCTCCTACACAAAGACAAAACTACAAAATTCCAAAAAGAATAGAAACAATTATTCAATTGAAAACCGAATTACAACATAACATCAACATCATACTAAAAACTCGGCTACCTTCTTTCAACCTCCTACACATATAAAACTACAAAATTCCAAAAAATTCAAAAACACATCAATCAAAAACCAAGAAATAACATCAACATCAAATTAAAATCATTCTGCTACAGATCCTTCAACTTTTTAAACACATAAAACTACAAATTCGGAAGAAAAAACAATAAAAAAACAACCAAAGCCAAGAAACAAAAATCAACACCAAAATTTCCCAATCTTCATCTCTCCCTTTTCTTCTCTCTCCATTTGAACAATCTTAACTTACTAAATATTTTCCTCTTTCCCAATCAATAGTTGAGATATAGAATGGATCGATGAAATGGGGGATGTTTGGTGGAGGAGAGTTAGAGGAGATACTTTTAAAGTAGTGGGACTCACCTGAACTTTTCCACTCTCTCTCTCTCTCTCTCTCACCTCCTCAACTTCTATGCGGGACTTTTAGACGGAACAATTTCCATTTATCTCTCAATCTCTCTCCTTATGTTTTCTTTACTTCTCTTCAACCAAACACTAACAATTTCTCGATTTCCCACCTATTTCCATTCATCCTTTTTATTTCCATCTAATCCATTTCTCCTCTCTGCCACGCCGACCATAACACCTCTCCTTCACATTCATTGAATTGTAAACAACACTCGATCGAACAAGTATCTAGAAACCTACAAAATAATTTCATCCCGCAATTTGTCATTTAATTAATTAACTCATGTAAGCAACAAGGTTTCAAAATCAGTGCGCAAAAGCAACTTCGGCCGGCAATTTCCCAATGTCACGTCGTTTCTATAAGAACAATCAATCAAGCAAAACAAAAGATTCGAATCTCTTATTCTCATACATTTATCAGGCGCCAAACGAATCTGATCGCTGCAAGCGGCCATGAACCTGGTAGCGATTGGAACGGCAGTCTCAGCCTGCGCTTTGGTGGTCGGACCGGACATGGAGGCTTCTCTGCAATTAAAAAATAATCAAAATAAAAATCTCACAATCTCGCAACAATTTTCTAGGGTTCAAAAACTAGGGTTTTGAGCATCGATAAATAACGTTTTTCATAAACTATTTTTAGAACTTACAATATGTAGAGAAAACCAAGGGAGTGAATGGAGGGGTCGAGTTGAGTAAGAAGCGGAGAAAGGCGAGCTGACTCGGATCGGAGCGAGTCATCTGCTTGCTTGAGAATACTGTGGAGGCGATTGACATCGCTGGAAGTGCTGGATAGCCCTTGGATTTGGGCGACCAAAGCTTCCAGAGGGTCCATGCAGTGTGGTGACTCGCTTTTCGACTCGCTCACTCGTTTCTTCTTACCGACTTAGTGAAAAACACGTAACAGTGACTCGCTCCTGAAGCTCCTCTTCGTTTTTCTCTCGTCCTTGGAGTGTGTGTGTGTTGCCACTTCCTATGCTGGGAGGGACCCACCGACCACGGCAGCCGTTGGATTTTAGGCGGAAAGAATTCACGGTCAAAATTGTTCGCATGTAATCTTCTTTTTATACCAAGATCTTCACATCTACTTCAATAGCTATGCCATAAGCAAAGAATTCTCTTTGAAGTTGGTTTTTTTTTAACGTATTTTTTTATTTTTCATGTTATGGATAATTATTTTTGTATTATTATTATTATTATTACTTCTATCTGTTTATCCATATTTTTTTTTAATTTTTATAAATTAATAAAATGTAAAATACCTACAGAAATAATTTTGAATGAGTCAAAATTGAAAAGCAAAAAATAGAGTGCATAGAGAGTGATTAAGAGTGGAGGTTATTTTATTTTATATGTGAGATTTTGTGTGGAAATATGTGAGAATATACTCTTTTTGTTGTCTTAAAATAAGGAACTAAGGAAAGAGTTTGAGTCATATAAAAATTACACATCAATATTAATTTAAAAAATAATTTTATTTTTTAAGTAGTTCATATAAAATGACAAAATATTTCATTATATTAATAAAATGAGAAATATTAAATAAGAGTAGAATCGGAAAAAATATCTACCCAAAAACAATTATAATGAAAAATTCTCTTATATAAATATAAATTTAATAAAACATTAGACTAATTATCAATCATTGTTCATTTCCTAACAACAACGAAAATTTGATATTTATATGTTAGTATGTTATATATCTATTATATTGTCAATAATTGTTCATATGTCATATATCATTTAATCATATTAATTGTTTGTACATTTAAATGACTTAATTATAAGCATGTTCATAATTATATCTTGATTATAGACGTGACACACACTGATAATTAATCACTACTTTTTTTTATTTAAAAATAAAAGTTGGAGCATTAACCAACTACCCATTTGAAAAAATATTCATAAATCAATTATTTTCAACGAAAGTTAACTCGGTAATTTAATAATAACTTGTTTATAAATAATAACAAATTACTCATCTAATTAATTAAAATAAAATATATTAAGC
>Ga0123341_1002949_pt1 | contig 14349 bp, 12 predicted proteins | sample Turbeapinknodule_FD_89959 | JGI IMG/M metagenome (GOLD analysis project Ga0123341, IMG submission 89959) | Root nodule microbial communities of legume samples collected from Mexico - Turtle bean Mexico pink nodule | ecosystem: Host-associated > Plants > Roots > Nodule | place: Mexico: Nepantla... | reverse complement strand
TTAAAATATATAATTTTTAAAATAAATGTTTGTATTTGATTGTTGTGTTCCACCGTAACTGAACTACCAAAATCTATATCTGCCGAATTTGCAGCCGAATTTGCGAAGGATATGTGAATCTCAAAGGAATGGTGGGATGTTTAATCCTTTGACATTCAAGGTTTATTTGGATTAAACATTTTTTTATTTTAATAAAAAAATTTAGGTGAAAAATACTTGCAATATTTAATTTTATTTTATTGTAGCAAGCATTCTTAAAAATACGATTGATTAAAAAATTAATTTATTTGAGATTTATTTATTCATATTCAGAATCCTGAGATTTTATAACCTTGCATGACACCTGTTCAAACAAGAAAAGTAATAATTTTAAATAGAACAAACTGAACAAACTTTAATTTTTTAAAGTGACAAAAAAAAATATATTTAAGGAAAAATATATATATTAAAAAATAAAAAATGATAAAATGAATTGTGAATATAAGTTATTAATGTTAAACAGGAGTGATTATGTTATGGTGGTGTGGGATTGAAGGAAAGAAAGGAAGAATATTGTGGCGGAGTAGGAAAGGAAATTGAAAGAAGAATAGAATAGAATAGAAGGTGGTAGGGTTTGTGAAGGTGATCGTGATCGTGATCGTGAATTCAATTTTGACAGAGCGATGAGTGAGAGTAACGGAAACAGCAGGAGGCGAAATGTTGAAGATCAAGATCTGGGACTGTACTTCTTAGAAGCGTGCAAGGGTAGGGAGATGAAAGAGAGGGAGAAGGAGAAGGTCAAAGAGGAAGAGGAGGAAGAGGAGGAGCCGCCGAGGGAGCTCAACACGATTAACAGCTCCGGTGGCTTCGTTGTGGTCTCCACGGACAAGCTGTCGGTGAAGTACACCAACGTCAACCTTCACGGCCACGATGTCGGTGTAATTCAGGCCAACAAGCCTGCTCCTACCAAACGCCTCATCTACTATTTTGAGATTCATGTCAAGGATGCCGGCGTCAAGGGTCAAATTGCCATTGGCTTCACCTCCGAGACATTCAAGATGCGAAGGCAGCCAGGGTCACTCACCCACTCGCTCGCTCAGTCACTCACTCACCACTCGCTCACTCACTCACCACTCACTCGCTCACTCACTCACTCACTGATCAAGTGCTTCATTTTTTTTCTAACCGCTAACCCTAACCCCAACCCCATTGATTTCTTATAGGTGGGAGGCCAATAGCTGTGGATATCATGGTGACGATGGTCTTCTTTACCGTGGACATGGCAAGGGGGAAGCGTTTGGCCCAACCTATACATCTGGTGATGTAGTTGGTGCCGGAATTAACTACGCTGCGCAGGAATTCTTTTTCACGTACACCACTTACTCCACTACTCTTCCTCTACTTTCTTCTTTCAAAGCAAAACTATTATTAACATATCACTTTTTCCCTTTTTCTTTCCGTGCCAGTAAAAATGGCCAAGTTGTCGGCTCTGTTTCCAAAGACATGAAAGGTCCCCTTTTTCCTACTATTGCAGTTCATAGCCAAAATGAAGAGTATGTCACTTGTACTGCCACTGCTTTCTTTACCTATTTTCGTTTATTTGAGTATGCCAACGTTGTCTACTAACTCTTTACTTTCAAACAGCACCTTCTTTTCATCGTTACTAGAGGTATTTAATTTTTCAGGGGTGTGTTTCATTTATCTCTAACAGGGTGCATGTCAACTTTGGGCAGAAACCATTTACTTTTGACTTAAAAGTAAGAGCCGTATTTATATTTTCCTTACTCTTATGTACATTTCTCACCTTAGACTTCAGCATGTTACCCTACTTGCTAATTCAATGACGTTAACATCTTTTAAATTTGTATGTTTTCAACAAGTCAAACCTTTGAATCTACTTCCAATTCAGTTACTAAATCCAATAGTTGCCTTTCATCATGACAAATTATATGTTTGTTCTTGTCTGGTTTGAATTCATTGTTCAGTGCATTACTTGCTACTTGTTCTGAGCAATATTTATTTTTCTTTTTTCATTTTTTCTGCCCTCAGATTGGATGCTAGCTAGGTGTTACAATATAGTTTGGCTTTAGTTTTCGTTTTTTTATTTAACCCTTCGTCAATTTCTTTTCTTCTGCGGATTTTTAAAAATTGAGAATGTTAAGACACACAGCTAGCAGAGCAGGATAAGACACGTTCCTGAGAAATTGTTTGGTCATCTGACCTGAAAGTTATTTAGGCAAATGTAGTGACAGATGTGAATATTTTTCAGCATGTGTTCAGTATGAGGAGTAGCAGGAGGCTCAGAGTGAGGGAAAATGCAAGGAATTGATAGTGAATGGAGAGGATGGGAAAGCTGATACTGCTAGTTAACCTAGTTTTGGCAAAGAAGGCTTTTTGGGCTGAACAGTTTTTTATCAACACGTCATACTTTTTCTCTAAACATACTTAACACAGAATAAGTGTAGTAAGTTTATCATTAGAGTTCTCTATATGATCTCCTGAACACTTAAAAATAATATAATTCTATAAATTGAAACATTATTTGGACAGCCATGTTAGTAATAAGTTCAGATGGAGGGCGTAAAGATAACTTAGAGTGTTCATGGCAAGAACTTGGTGGCTAAGGTTTTGATGTTTTTCAATCTTCCTTGCATCCCATGGTTTTGATATATTTGGTGATGTCTATACTTTAAAAAAAGCTAAATTATATGGATGAGACCTATTTAGTATTTGGGAAACTTAGATGTTCTAAAATTTTTTATTCTGTGATATTGTTCCCCATAAAGCATAGTATGCTAGCAAGCATGAATTTAAAATGGTTTAAAATATAAATTTATTTTCTTAAAAAATTCCAATGTTCTTATATTTGTATTATACAAACTTGTTTATAACGTTTCATAATGTGAAAACTCTACATATTTGTTGTAATTATATTTGTAATTGTTGAAGATTTCACATTCACTAAAGATATGATCAAATTATTGCATATAACAAGGTGGAAACCTTACCTTACAAACCGATTTTGTAGGGTTGAGTTAGATCTCAATCTACTTTCTAAGATAATATCAAAGTCTATCCTAATAATATTTATTAGGTCAATTGTGTTGCTCGCAATTGGATTAATCGCAAATATTTAGTCTCATGCTTGAGAAGTTTGATCCTTAGGGTTATCTAATAAGCACTTTGCGAAGAAAACGTGATCTTTCGACAACCTTATCATAAATGCTATGCATCTAAGATGGTACTTTGATGAAAGGGTAGATTAAATTATTTCAATGTGATTTTTACTACATTTACAATTATTAATTTCGCGTGACCTTTTTGTTTAAAAGTTAACTGAGTTTACACATGCTATTTACTTATTTATCATTCTTTTTTCTTAAATATTTATTTTATTGGATTAGGAATTTGAAGCACAAGAAAGAATGAAGCAGCAACTGAAAATAGAGGAAATTTCTGTGCCACCAAATGTCAGTTACGGGTGAGAGGAAATTGTCTTTGAATAACTTCAGTGTTAGACTATGCTTTCCATTACTTGTTTTGAAGTTGATCATGTTCTTTATTTTCAATCCTGAGTAGTGCAAGCTTACTAGGAGTTATAAATGCCCTTAGTAAGTAGGATTTTTTTGGGTCTGTATTTGTAGTTACTAGTCTGTAACCGGGTAAGATTACAGGACTAAGGACAAATTAACAAGTTTGAGTACATTTATGTTAAAAATGATCTTGATCAGATTTTGGCTTTTCCAGCAAAAGCCTGTAAAAAATGGTCTGTTTTTGCCACCATTTGCAACTCACGTTTCCCACTACTTCATTGGTGGTTACTCTACTTGAACTGACCCAACGCCTCTGTTGTCTCCACTGGCTTATATATAGGATGAATTTTTGCACTTTAGTGGCAAACAGTATCATTAGTTTTAGCTGAGAAGGGGTGAGAAGAAAACAGTGGGGTACCATAATACCATAGATTGAGCTGCTATTATACGTGAACTTGGTTTATCTATTGTTTTCAATTTATCCAAACTTTTATTGTATTGAGAGTGATTTATCTAACAAACATAATAGAAGATCCACTAGCACCAGAATTAGTAGGGAGGAAAACAAAATATAGTAGGGTAGCAGAATACCATATATGAATGAACCGCAGTTTTGCCTTCTGTTTCTGATTGACCTGATCTTGTGTTTGTTTGGACGAGTTTCTCCATAATAAGCTCCTCTAGGAGAGAAAAATTGAAACTAGGTTCTTCATAAGCTAAAAGTGGCTTGTGCCTAAACTAACTTGCAGAAACTCTCATAATTTCTCCAAAGTTTTTACTTTTGACTTATGAAATTTTAGCTTGTGGAGAAGTTGTTTAATTTTCTTCTTCTTCTTCTTCTCATTTTTCTCTTGTAGAAGAGCTTATGGAGAAGCCCATTCAAACATACCCGTTGTATTGTTTGGGAGAAATTTAACAGATAAATGTAATTGCAAGAATAGAGGGTCCACTATTTGTAAATTAGTTTACAATATAACATGATTGATACTCTTATTAAGCTCAATACATACAACAAAACCTTTTTGTGGTTTACTAATTTACAGGAAGTACAGGTCTTCACTAGTTGCAGCTTTTCTGGTTTAGGAAGGTTGAGATTAATCTATTTAACCCTAGGTGTCTGAGACATCCATTTCTTTCATGGGAGCCAATGTTAATAAGAAAAAAATAAATGTGATCGATATTTCTCAAATTTGATATCTTTTTTTGTCTGCAGAATTGTCCGCTCCTACTTGCTGCACTATGGCTATGAAGATACATTGAATTCATTTGATGTGGCTAGTAAAAGTACTGTTCCTCCTATATACATAGCTCAAGAAAGTGGAATTGATGAGCAGGAAATTACATATGCGTTAAATCATAGAAAGACTCTTCGGCAGGTATATTTTTCTTGGAACTAAAAAATAACTAGTTTATATTATAAATTCAGTTCTTAGAACCTTTTAACTGAAAGTTAAATTCAGCATTTTATATTTTATTGTTCCTTATCAATGTCACATGCTTGCATACTTAAAGAAAGCTATTGCAGTTGGCATACTCTGGATATCGTTGTTGCCAATAATCATTGTTACTGGCACCTGCCACATTGCCGTGATGGCACCACGGTCCTCCATTAGAGTTCTCATTCAAGTTAGAATTGTTATTTATATCTTAAATATTTATTTGCCGGAACATAAAAATCAAAATTCTTAATTCCAATGTTGTCCAATTTGGAAATGGAATTACAATTCTGACCTGCAATTCCAATTCATTGTACAAATAGATTCTAATAATGACAAAAGTGTTTCCTTGTTTTGTTTCTGTTTCCTGTCCTCAAAATTTTGTGAAAGGAAGGATGTAAACTGCATTATCTTGTTATAAGCACCTGCATAAATGCATGAGGTTTTAAATGATGAACCCTTGGACAAGTATGATGACCTGTTCCAGAAGGGCACTTTTTTCCCCTTTCTGTTTTTATATAATACTGTCATATTTTTTTCTGTCAACTTCATTCACTTGTAAAACCCTCAATACTTTGGAGGTATGCATGGCAGTTACCTTAGTTGCCTCTCTAAATGATCCTTCTATTGAAGTTGGGATATGTATGAGATTTATTCTTGTTCAGTTAGTCATTTTGTTTTCAATGAAAACTAGGAAGATGACAGTGGATTTTGTAGTAGTGAAAGTAATTTTCCCCACTTCCATTGTTTTTTGGTAACATTTTTAAATTAGAAAACATAATGACGAAAAAACTATATATTTTTTTTAACTTTTAGTGGAAACATATAAACTAAAAAAGAAATCAAACCTAAAATGTTTATATGTATGTTAGTGTGCCTTCTATCCACTACACTACAAAATATATTTTCGTTGTTGATATTTCTTTGGTGTCTGTTTATCAATTTTAAGAGAAAGGCCTAGGGATACAAAATTTACAAATAGCATGCTCTAGTGCTGGGATAGTGCTTAAGTGGCTCACAGTTGCCCTTGGCTGCTATGTACATATCCATAGCTGAGCATTACAGTGTTGTGAACATAGTGGCGATATAGCATGTTCTGAATTTTAAAAAGGCTTCTAAAATAGGTCTGCTAGGTAGTATTGGAGGGATTTTCTGAAACTTTTTTATATTAAAAAAATGGTTTTAGCTTAAGATGACCCACTTTTTTATGACCACGTCTTTTTTCTCTCCTTTTTGGTGAATATGTTTTACTTTTTGACTGACATAAAATGCTGTTAAATCTGCACCCATCTTTGTGTCTCACGTAAAGTGCTGTTTTGCCCCTTGCACACAGCTGTTTCATATCACTTCTAAATTTATTTATACATTAGATAATTTTTTCCTTTCCCACAACCTTCACTCTTTGTTTCTTTGCTTCACTCCGTTTTATATATGAATGTTCTGTCAATGTGAAGAGTTTTTGTCTGGCAGATATATTGTTACACATGAGTTAATTATTTTAGAGATATGATTTGATTACATTCATTAGGGATATATGATATGATATGGTTTGATTGGGAAATATCTTGCAAATATTTCCCTTTATTAGATATTGATTTTGTTCCTTATTATTGTATTTTCATTATAAATAAGAGTACTCATGTGTGTACCAGAAACAAAGAATTCATTATATTCCCTCTCAATTTCTCTGTCCTCAACATGATGCTAGAGTGGTACCATATTTCCGTCGCTTGTTTTTGTCAGTAATCAAGAACATAATGCGAAGGTAACTAAAACTGTGAGCCCAATGCTCATAGGAGTCAATATTTTAGAAACTATGTACGATTTCTGGTTTCTAGTTTTTGCTCTACTGTCACTATTCACACTGAATACACTGTTTGCCACTGCCATCATAGTTCACCACCTGTCATTGTTCTTCACTGCCAATGACATTCAGGAGAGACATTTCTGACCAACATTACTGTTTACCACCAATGTTCCCCGGCATTTGCTGTTTATAGCTGATGTTTTTCAGAAACTACTATACAACGCAAATGTTTGTCCGGCGAGTTTCTTTTCCTGTTGAGTTTTTCTAGTCAACATTTAGTTTGTGGTGATAAATATTTGGTAGTTTTACTGTCCTTTGTTTTGTTATTGTTTTGCTGATTTAGAATCATAATTGGCTTACATCTTTTCTTTTCAATGAAGCTAATCAGGAAAGGGAACCTTGATGTTGCATTTGGTAAATTGCGTGAATGGTATCCCCAAATTGTTGAGGTGGGTTCTCTCAGACGTACTTGTCTCAGTCACAGTTGTGTATAATATAGTGCAAACCTAACTTCAATTAAACTGATAAAAAATTAAATCATGTTTGCTATGGCATATTTATCATCTTTAATCTATATATAATGGAAATTGCTTTAAACTTATTCTTTTAAGTAATTTTGATTACTGAGTTTTACTTAAATTGTTAACTGCCATGTTCTGTTTTGTTGTTTGAGTCATACATAACAGAGGTTATGGTATGATATATTTCTCTTGGTTCACTCTTTCTGAGTTTATCACATTTGAAAACGTATTTACCCAAGAATTTGTGGTTATGAGGAGTTTGGCTGTTGGCAATAATTCTAGCCCCTTGTCATTGTTTCTTTTGCACCTATTCAAGGTGACAGTACATTGCTAAGTTGACTAAGATTTTCTCTTTGAAATACTTTTTTGATCTTCGAGACATAACTCTAATTTAATTTTCCCCTATTTTAAAGGTTCCAAATAACAGATAAAATTATGTATGGAATTTTAATATTTCTCTTATGTAAGAATCTTCTTTCTTCATATTTACTTCTGGAATCATGACAATCAATTCTGGTTACTGCAGGACAACACGTCAGCTACATGCTTTCTGCTTCATTGTCAACATTTTATCGAATTAGTTCGGGTATATTCCTTTCAATGTTTATTTTTGTGATTATCGGAAGTCTGACCTACTTTATTCCTGTATTTCATTAGTACATATTCGTAAATGTGGATTTAGGTTGTTATTTTAATTTTTTATAAGCACCCCCAAGTCTCGAGGAACCCATCCTTAAAAAGTAACTATTAAGGAAGGAGAACCAAACATTCCATACATACTATTTAATGTGAAACTTCCACATTCCATAAGATGCTAGTCCCTGTTACATGCCTCACATTTTGTTAATTAGTTAAGCTCAATTGATATTTTTATCTGTCTTTTGCTGCTGAAAAATGTCTAATTTATCTTTTTGATGTTCTAGCTTTGATTCAAAATCCCTATAGGCCACAGAAGCTGAGTAATTTATTATTATGTATTTGATGGCTCTATGCATTATTTAGGTTGGAGCTCTTGAGGAGGCAGTCAGATATGGAAGAATAGAATTGTCGAGTTTTTATGACTTGCCTGTCTTTAAGGATTTAGTTCAGGTGATTTTTCTTACTGATAATGGAATTGTTACTCTGCTTCACAAATATCTGTTGTCGATTTCAAATGTCTTTACGTTTTTTGCTTATTAGTGCTCTCAGCATATAATAATTATATTGTACTAGATTAGTCGAAACAATTCCTAAACCTTAAATCCTAAATCATCTCTTCTCTTCTCTCCTTTGTTATTGGCTTTAAGCCCTACTGAGGAATCTTAATTTTTTGTGTATATATCATCTGTTTCCTGTTGCCTTTGAATTGTTGATTCCGTAGGACTGTGTTGCTTTGCTGGCATATGAACGGCCTCTAGAATCTTCCGTAGGCTATCTTCTAAAAGACTCGCAGCGAGAAGTTGTAGCTGACACGGTAAATGCCATGATTTTGTCCACAAATCCCAATATGAAAGAATCAAAACATTGCTTGCAGTCCTATCTGGAGAGGTTACTTAGACAGCTCACTGCTTGCTGCTTAGAGAGACGAGCACTGAATGGAGAGCAGGGAGAAGCTTTCCAACTTCAGAGATTACTTAGCAGTAGTAGAAGAGGCTAGTGCTAGGTGGATATTATATCTATTGATCTTATGCTATTGTTCATATGTCTATCGATCTGCCACTGTTCATATTACCTCGGGATTTGTAACAATGCAAAGTGATCAAATTTCCCATATTTATTTGATGCATGCTTATTCATTTCTTTGGCAAGAAGGGGGAGGAGAGAGGATGTTTGTAAACTCGTTATTATTAAAACAATGAAAATGGGAAAAATGATCCAAACAACGATTTCAAGTTGAAATTTTTGTTGACAAAGATTTTAGCACGTTTGGATGGATTAACAAATGTGTATATACTATTGTAATGCAAATGACTTGTGGCATAATTACTGTGAACTTGTGATCCAATCAAATATTTTGGAATTGATACATGAGAATGGAATTGTAGGGAAAGTTTGGTTTTCTTTTAAAAAAAATTATACCTTGATAATATACGCATTTAGTATATCATCGTGGTAAAACTTTATATATGATTGGAGAATGGTGTAAGTTTTTAATGTGGCAATGGGAATTAAACAAATTCAGTCAATCTTTTTTTATTTGTCAAATTTATTCTGATTTAAAACTTTGCATTACTCTACTACTAGGAATTTACATGTTTACTATCCTTCCATATTTTAAAATATTTAAGGTTAATACACAAATTAAGCTTTTTTGTGATGAATTTTTGTAAAACTGTTTTTAGAACGTCAAAATAAGAAAAAAAAGCGAAATTAGTTTGTTGCACCTAAAAGTATTAGCATGAAATTAATACAAGATCAATGACAGGATAAAATATAATTAGTTCGTTAAGAACTTGACTCTCAAACAATGAATACTGTTAACATAAGATACCAAGATCATAAAGAGAATAATTACATAATAAATTAATAATCCAGTAATACAAAATAATTAATTTATTCTTACCCGCAAGCTTTGGACGCTCATAATCTTTAAAGTCTATATTACACATAAAAACATTTATACGTAAAACATTCTCTACTGGTTAGATTTCAAGCCTGTAAATGTTGCTACTCAAAACAAATATAAAATGAAGAGGGAGAAGAATGAACACCTAATTATATTATAATGAGTGACCTATGTTTGCAGTTTGATAGGTGAGTGAATAGAATAAGAGAAGTTGGAGCAGAAAAGAAATGGTGTAATATATTTGATTGTGTTGTGTAAGATGTATATCTAGTAGTAATATGGTTCTCTAAAGAAGACTACGTAAATGATACAGAAAATGGAAAAAATAATGATAAAAACATCAAGAGTGATGGCAGAGACTGCCTGATTGCTAAGCTTCATATTCCTTCCACCGAGGCGATCGACCATGTCAGGAACAGGTTCCCAGTTCCTGAGTTGTTGCATTCGAGGATCCTCTAATTTCATTTTCATCTTCTCTGCGTGCCGGCTTGCAGCCTCTTGAGCAAGGCTCCAATCATAAAATTTTCGACTCTCTTCATCGCTCAGAACGTTGTAAATCTCTCTCAGTTTCATGAATTTTTCCGACGCACTTTTCAGAGGGAGGGAAGTTGTGTCGGGATGATACTCCTTCGATAGTTTCCTATAAGCAACTTTGATTTCTTCTAAATCCGCATCGGGTGATACTCCTAAGAATCTGGTGAATGATGACGCATGAGAAGGATGATAAGAAAAAGTAGCAGAGTAGAAGGGAGTGACTCACTCGTAATGAGAGCTTAAAGAAGAGGTGAGGAGCAAATCTGAGAAGTCATCATCAGCGAACATGTTGCTGGATTTGGTCTTTTTATCTCTGTCTCCGCCTCCAATCCACCCTTCATCCTCGTTGTCCCAGTGGATTCTGGTGTCAACTCCAGGGGGGGCTCTCGGGGGTCCGCGAGAACTCTGCACCTGCAAATTACTGCAGCTTCTCCTGTTTCTCAAAATCCAGAACTTCCCCAATTCTACCTGCAGAGGAGCTCTGCATGTACACGCCAAAGCCATGGAAGAACACAACTGCAAAACCCTCATTCTCATTTCAGGCTACAATTCCTTTCTCCTTCTCACAATTATTAAATTAATAAATACTTATCTCTCCCTTCCCTTGTGGCCTTCTTTCTCTCTTCTATTTTCTGTGGTTCACATCTCTTCAAACTCCCCATGCCTTGTCATTTACTCATCTTCTAAATCAATTATTAATATTATTGTATGTTTAATTCTTTCATTATTCTAACTCTTACCATATTTAATGCATTCACTTTTCCCTATTGCAAGAATAAAGATAATACTGTATAAAAAATATCCTTCTCTTATATATTACTATAGGAATGTTATGCTTAATATCTTGTATAGTTTTCTTAGAAGAATAATATTAAAAAAATATTGTCATCATCACTACTTTAAAACTTAAGGTAGGTATACACACACACATACTTCTTATTTATAGAAGTAGAAAAGATAGTAAATACATACAGATATGAAAGGTATCGTGTGAAGGTAAATACCTCCTCATAATCATGAGTTGCATGACATCTTCGCGCCTCCGACTCGTGTGGGATATCAAACTACCATGAGTTGTCCCACTTCAAAGCAGAAGAAGCACCACAAGTTTTGTTATATTAATTTGGCCAATTCTGGATGCTTCTAGAACTAATTATGTCATGCTTCTGTCGTATTGTCATCTTCACATGCTTTCTGTTTCGTTGTTTGTCCTACTTAGTTAGTTTATTCCCTATCTTTGCATTTCACTTTTAATCAAGGAAAAACAACATAGAACATTTCGTCCTTCATAGTCTTTCACTCATCCCTAAATATCCTAAACTTTTGAAAATGCAAAAACCATTAGCACTTTAAAGACAATTCATTAGAACCAATGTCTATATTATAAGGATCCAAACAAATAGAATAAAATTGTAAGAACTAAAACCTAAATATAGTAAAAGTATAGGAACAAAAAACAACAATTTTAGAGTATGAACTAACCAAGGCAAACTATAGAGAAAAGATGTGCTCAAAATTAAAAAAAATCTAAGGCCTACCCAATGATACGAAAACTGCCAACGTCTTTTGTAAAAGGAAATCCGAGTTAAAATAGTACAAAAGCAATTGTTCAAATTATACATGTCAAATCAATAACCAATCACATCCTTTGTACTTTTTTTACCAGTTAACCATCTTGTAAGCAAAACAATTGTTCAAATTATACATGTCAAAATAATAACCCATCATATCCTTTGTACTTTTCTTCCCCAGTTAACCATCTTCTAAGCAAGGATCATATTCTTTTTGTAATTTGTTTATAGACCAGCCTCTTTATAGCTCGGTGAAAACAACGTATGTATGTACTTTAGTGATTTTTTTTGGAATTTTTTAATGCAGTATGCATCCAGAATAAAATTGCAGAAACTGTGACGAAATTTCAAAAATTTTGGTAGAGGATAGCCTTGATTTTCACAAAATATCAGAAAAAATTATCTTGAAATAATTTTTTGTGTAAATTCTATGTAAGAGTCTCTACTGAATTTAGGAAAAAACGCGACAAATTTAAGGTCAAACGGATGAATATTCATCCACGAAAAAAATCAAACAGTTTCGCACACAAACGAACCTTCCTTTCAGCCTTGACAATGATGAATAAAAAATTTATTGCCAATCCTGTGGGACGAATCTGGGGCTCAAATCTCAGCCAAAACTCGACAGACACAATGACGAACGTCTGGTAAAAATTTCGGACCAAAATACCCAAGGAGTAAGGCGTGGCAAGTCCCAAACCGAGAGTGAACAAAACTGGTTTTCCGAAAACAAAACGTCCTGGCTTTTCTTCCCCGTATCTTCTTTCTGTGATTTGTTTATGGACGTGTCTCCTTACCTGGGTGCAAACAACATATGAAAGTACTTGTGTGAATTTTAACAGCGCAATACGGACCCGGAAAAAAATTGCAGAAATTAGGGCGAAATTTCACAAGTTTTGGTAGAGGATAGTCTTGGTCTGCACAAAATTTTTGAAAATTCTCCCGAAATAGTTTTGTCTTGAAAATTCACTTAAGAATCTCCACTGAATTTGGGGCGAAATGCGACAAATTTCAGGTCAAACGGATGAGTACTCACCCATGAAAAAAATCAACCAGTTTCGCACACAAACGAACCTTCCTTTCAGCCCTGACAGTGATGAATAAAAAATTTATTGCCAATCCTGTGGGACGAATCAGGGGTTTAAATCTCAACCAAAATTCAAAAGACACAGTGACGAACGTTTGGTAAAAATTTCAGACCAAAATACCCAAGGAGTAGGCGTGGTAAGTCCCAAACCGAGAGTGAACAAAACTGGTTTTCCGAAAACAAAACGTCCTGGCTTTTCTTCGCCGTATCTTCTTTTTGTGATTTGTTTCTCGACGTGCCTCCTTACCAGGGTGCAAACAACATATGAAAGTACTTGTGTGAATTTTTTCAGCGCAATACGGACCCAAATTTTTTTTGCAGAAAGTAGGGCGAAATTTCAAAAGTTTTTGTAGAGGATAGCCTTGGTCTGCACAAAGTTTCTGAAAAATTCTCCCGAAATAGTTTTGTCCTGAAAATTCACGTAAGAATCTCTACTGAATTTGGGACGAATTTAAGGTCAAACGGATGAGAACTCACCCACGAAAAAAATCAAACAGTTTCGCACACAAACGAACCTTCCTTTCAGCCCTGGCAGTGATGAATAAATTTTTTTTTTGCCAATCCTGTGGGACGAATCTGGGGCTCAAATATCAGCCAAAACTCGACAGATACAGTGACGAACGTCTGGTAAAAATTTCATACCAAAATACCCAAGGAGCAAGGCGTGGTAAGTCCCAGACCGAGAGTGAATAAAACTAGTTTTCCGAAAACAAAACGTCCTGGCTTTTCTTCGCCGTATCTTCTTTTTGTGATTTGTTTATGGACATGCCTCCTTACCTGGGTGCAAACAACATATGAAAGTACTTGTGTGAATTTTTTCAGCGCAATACGGACCCGGAAAAAAATTGCAGAAATTAGGGGTAAATTTCACAAGTTTTGGTAGAGGATATCCTTGGTCTGCACAAAATTTCTGAAAAATTCTCCCGAAATAGTTTTGTGCTGAAAATTCAAGAAAAAATCTCCATTGAATTTGGGACGAAACGCGATAAATTTCAGGTCAAACGGATGAGTACTCACCCACGAAACAAATCAAACAATTTCGTACACAAACGAACTTTACTTTCAGTCCTGTCAGTGATGAATAAAAAATTTATTGCCAATCTTGTGGGACGAATCTAGGGCTCAAATATCAGCCAAAACTCGACAGACACAGTTAAGAACGTCTGGTAAAAATTTCAGACCAAAATACCCAAGGAGTAAGGCGTGGTAAGTGCCAGACCGAGAGTGAACAAAACTGGTTTTCCGAAAACAAAACGTCCTGGCTTTTCTTCCCCGTATCTTCTTTTTGTGATTTGTTTATGGACGTGCCTCCTTACCTGGGTGCAAACAACATATG
>Ga0123341_1002948_pt1 | contig 14350 bp, 7 predicted proteins | sample Turbeapinknodule_FD_89959 | JGI IMG/M metagenome (GOLD analysis project Ga0123341, IMG submission 89959) | Root nodule microbial communities of legume samples collected from Mexico - Turtle bean Mexico pink nodule | ecosystem: Host-associated > Plants > Roots > Nodule | place: Mexico: Nepantla... | reverse complement strand
TGGGAGGTTGGCCTTGGTGGAATTGATGGAAATTCCTGTCGAGTGTTGACTTTGGCGATTCTTTCTGTAATGTTATTGCGTGTTTTTTATGGAAATGGCAACAATCACAAACTGGTGTTTAGTCCGTCTTTGAGGGGCGTTGTATACAGTTCCAGTAGTTAAGTAATGATGGCCTTACTGTTTCTGGAAACCATTTCCGCAGAGTTCGAGGTGTGGATATGAAGAATGATTTCGCCTTTGTTGTAAGTTGCCACCCTATTCTTGATCTTTTGTCTATTTCTTTTGACTTCCATTTCTCCTCATGCCTTTGATCCAAGGTGGCTATTAATGTCTGCTCGGAAGAATTCAGTTGTAAATGATGGTAAGATTCTGTTACTTTATCGGCTTGGTACTGACAGCTTTTGAACAGGAATTTAGCGATCCTCGGGATGCGGATGATGCTAGATATAACTTGGATGGCCGTGACTTTGAAGGAAGTCGTATTATTGTTGAATTTGCCAAGGGGGTAGGAACCAGTTAAATTTAAAGTTTATTTGCATTTTAGTTTTAGTAAGATTTGGTCTTCTCAATTGTAATTGACTATCTAAAGGATGCTTTTCATAGTTTCTGTAGTGTTATTTAACGCATATAACCTGTGTACAGTTCAGTGTTCATCTGTAAGTGCTTGCTCCATTCTTTAATGCATGTTTGTTGGACTTTATTGTAGCTTATAGGGATTTATTCCATTTTTGGACTTTAATGTCCTTTAGTGCCTGCCTCTATTTCTGCACATTATTCTCCCCATAGTTATCAACAACGGGCAATTAGTTGATGGTCTCTTTTTTCAGTCTTAACAGTTTCCTTTAGAACTTCATACACATATATTCAATTTCTTCTGGACCAATGCATCTCTATTTTCATTGCTATTGTTCTTTGAATTTTTTAACCAATTTTGGTAGTCTTTATTGCTTCTTAATTGTTTTTTCATCTGATCTCTATTTTAATTCAGGGTCCACGTGGTTCTCGTGAATACTTGGGTCGGGGTCCACCTCCTGGATCTGGACGATGCTTTAACTGTGGCATTGATGGTCATTGGGCCCGAGATTGCAAAGCTGGGGATTGGAAGAACAAATGCTACCGCTGTGGGGAAAGAGGTCATATAGAGAAGAACTGCAAGAACAGTCCCAAAAAGCTGAGGTAGGCCCTGGTTTTTTTCCAAACCCCTCTGCATCATCGGGTTGATACGTTCTTAACTTAACTATTGTTTTTTCAATGAATTTTGTGCGCTTTAAATATTGTATGTGTCTTTGAATTTGTTCTGTAGCACCAGCAGACGTGGCCGGAGTCTTTCACGATCACCAGTCAGATCATGGTCTCCTCGTCGTGGGAGAAGCAGGGATCGAAGCTACAGCCGAGACCGCAGCTACAGGTTGGGTTCTAATAATATTCTAATGCAATTATCTGTTGTTTCTCTAGTCAGTATTTTTGTTGTAATAAGCTTGTAACCTGTGTTTTGGTCACCTATTTTTTTTGCCAGTCGATCTAGATCTCCTGTCAGAAGAGCAAGAAGCCCAGTTTCTGAAGATAGGTCACGGAGTCCTCAGCCCTCCAAGATAAGGAAGCATAGTGCATCACCGGACCGTAGCAGCCCACAGAAGAGAAGTGACACATCTCCCCCTAATGATGATAGGTTGGTCACTCAGCGAGATGGGTCTGACTTGAGTGATGGTCCAAGAGGGAAAAGTCGAAGCCCTGCTAGTCCTGCAAGGGACCGGAATGTGAGGGGCTATGATAGCCCTAAATCTAATGGGCACAGCCGGAGCCCCAGCCGGAGCCCTAGGGATGATGACAGGAGCCCCATTGATGAAGATGATGACAATCCTCGCCGCTCACAATCACCCTAGATAGTACTTTTTGGTAAGAGATCGGGATTCTGGCCCAGTTTATATATGGATTATAAAATGCACTCCAGTTTAATTGAGACTTGTGTTTATGAAAATGTTTTATGTACGTATGTATCCATGCATGCTTATTATTCAGATTCTTGCTGGTCAACAACTAGCGTGTGTGGCTCAGCTAGAATATGGTGCGCATGAATTAGTTCAAGAGTCGGGATATTTTAATCCAATATAAATTATTGTGAGCGAAATTTAAATCTTGCATGTTTTGAAGCTTGACTTGAAAGATCTTAAGGATTTGACGATTATTTTAATTAGACAATCATAACAGTATTGAGAAACTACCTGGTCGAGTTTTAGTGTGATCTCGTAGGATTTTGGAATCCATTCAACTATGGTTATCATCTAATTTGTAGTAAATCGAATATTCCTATTCCTCTATTAGTTTATTGTTAAATGTATTTCGACATCATTGTTTGGAGGTGAAAAGGATTACGTTATATATTTTTTTCAAAAAAATAAAATTTGAAATTTTTTTATTTCTTTATTTCTAGCTTGCTAACCAGTATGTTTTTATTTAATGTTCTCGGGAAATGAATGCATAAATGTTTTCGAAGAAAGATACAATGATCTTTTGTCCAAGAAGTTATGATATAGATCTAACTAAAATGATTTACTTTATGTCAATTTTTTCACAAAACTAAATTGAATTTGTAAAAGTTTTTAGATTACAAGTAGAAAATTAGTTAAGGCCTATGACAATAATAACAATATTTACATTAATCTATCAAATCATATTAAGAAAATAAGTGATAATGATAACATTATAATAATAGTTGTAGTAATAAAATGATTGTAATAAGATAGCATTTAATAGCACCACAAATCCATTATGGACGATAAACAACATTTAATTGTGTCAATTTTATGTCATCTGTCAAATTTGTTTGCAACAAAACTTAGAGTACAGGTCTCAATCATCTCTTTATCATGGGTATTTCCATAATTATTAAGTTTAACATTCCTCTGGCCTGTTCAAATTTATGGTACTTATAAACAACTGCTCAAAAAATTCAAATATCGGTGTCTAGGGATCACTCCACGGAATCATGGACATAACATATATGTCGCGAACACCATTACCAAAATTAAATCATTATCAATGGAACAATTTTTGTGTCTTTATATTTTATTATAATTAATGAAGATGTGATGGGGAAGTATTTTAAATAGGATTCCAGCATATGAATATCATAAATATTAAAATGATTAAATGACCGTCAAGAGATTTCATTTGTTGTCACTTCATTCATTTCATACAGATTTCATTTGTCACTTCATGATAAGTTAAACTTAAAATTATTTTTTTAAAATAATATGAAAGTTATTTAGAATATATATACATAATGGGAATATATCTTAAGAGAATTTATTGAATCTGTTTATTTTATAAAGTTTAGTAAGAACCGCATGGTATATGATGTGGTGCAAAACATATTTTATGACAATACAAAATATTGATCCACACTGTTAGATTATTTCTTTGCACACAACGAATATGAATGCATAGTATCCTTCATATTCAAGTCTAAAATCCATATTGCGTTGACAAGTGTAATGATCTTAATACATTGGTTCTCACGACATTATTGTTCATGTGCATTAGGTTTTTTGCTGCATATAATTATTTATCACAGTACAAAGGAGCAATCCATATTGCCTCAACTAATGTGATGACCATGATTGCAATGGTCCAAATTATTTTATACTTATAAAAAATATTATAAATCTAGTTAATAAACACAGGAAAACATTCAAATCCAATAAACTATTTCATTCTCTTTCAATATTGTAACTTATAACAAACTCTTCAAACTCTAATCTCATCACTTCATGTAAAGTAATAATATACTTCTATTATTATGTTCAAGGGGCAACTATTAGTGATAGTCATAATAATTAGTGTCAAATACACTTGATTTAGTTAATAACAATGGTAATTTAACACGTGTATCTCAACTGTGCAACTGTTTTTCTTAGAAAGACTCAGAAGTGTTATATTATGGAGAGGCCAATCACAAAAATATAATATACATATGTCATTGAGTTTACAGTTTTAGATCATATACAAATTATTCAATATCTAATGATGATGTATCCTAAATATTTCAATTTTAGATTTCTTATTTATAACATATCAATCATAGTACAAATCCTCCTTTTATCATTTCATGAAATCTTATTCTATGAAACACAATGGAACATAATTGAACTGTTTACTTATGAAATGCAATGAAACATAAGTGAATTGTTTGCTTATGAAATGCAATCATAATTGAATCGTTTGCTTGTTACATATCAATCATACTAACAATCCTCCTTCATCGTAGCAATTTTGAATGTGAAATTAGAAAAGAAAATGACTAATGCATTTTTTATAATTTAAAATTAGTTAAAGATACATTATTTCTTTACGCGTCTAATTTAAACGGAAAAACATTATCTAAGATTAAAAAAAAAGTGTTAGAATGATACTTAATCTAAGAGATAATCTCGAGTTAACAAAATTATTGATGGAAGGACTGAATGAAAAATTTAAAGACTCAAATGTTTTAAATTTTTCTGAAGGACTTATTTGATACTTCTCATATTTCAAGACCTATTTGACATCACTTACATATTTTAAGATCGGACCCGGGGAAATGATACTTCTTGAGAAAAAAATAAAACATGATATAAAAAGTTATCATGTATATGTTTTTATCCAATTCTAAAATTGCTCTACAAGTTGTTGTTACAGAGAAAACAGAGTAAAAATCCTTTGCGAGATCAATTAATATATAAGACAATTGACTTTCTATTCATCAATTTCTCCAGGCTACTTTTTAAGGTAAGTGAAGAAGTTCATTTCTCTAATAATTTGTCTTTAAAGGCCGAATTGCCAAAGCGTGATAATAGTGCTCCTGATGTTGGTAATGTGTTGGATTGGTCCAATGCAAAAACCAATATGCAGTGGCTGAAGATTTCATTGGTGGGATAGAGAGTGGGACTTCAAAGTGAGACTGAAGATTTAAATTTGTAAAAGTGATCTTAAATAATAGATGTATATCCAGTGCAGTTCAATAAAACACAACACATTTGAGTGTAGTTTACTCTTAAATGTGATAAAAAGTTAAATATGTTGTTTTTAGATAATGGTAATAATAGTGACAATTACTGGCAATTAAAATTAATGTTCAAAGCTCAAAGGCACCGCTCTGTTTATTGATTATTTTGTTATATTATTCCAAAACAAATGATTAGTCCAAACTAGTATCCTCACAAATATGGAATAAATTAACAATCAGAATCATCCCCACAAAAAGCTGAGATATCCAGTTTTCATCAACCCATAGCTGCAGTGCTAATAATTACAATCAATTTACCTTTCTAGTTTGGATTGACCTTGTCACAGGTAGTGTATATATATACTTTGAGAAACAAACACCTGATTGTCACAAGGGCTCTATTTTGCCATCAATTTTCAGGGATCAACTATTTTCTCTCCCTATTTTACAAACTTTTCATCAGCATAACCTGTTGAACAGATTTATTTTCCACTTTCTAGTCAGCAAGAAAGCTAACTAAATAAGAACAAGTAACCAACTTCCTAATTGATTCCTAATTGAGAGACCGTGTTCAATTTGAAACACCCTTTCTGTTTTACCTCAAGGACTGGTTTTAGAGTTGCTATTCAATTTTAACCGCACGTACAGTAGCATCTAGGCCTTAGTTCCACTGGTAGAGGCTACACACGTCTAAGTTGAATAATGTACTCCTCTAATCTCATTTGAGAAAGGATGAATCAATGAGAGCTTAGTTTTTTTTCCAGATTGTTAACGCATTTCTGTCAGGTGAAGTTCAAAACAGCCATACATAAATGTGCAGTAGTAGTATGTACAGGTAATATGAACAATAAAATATTTTCTCAATCATTATCTTAAACAAAATTGTGAGGTAAACCAACTGTACAGGAGGGAACTTGTTTGCTGTCATATTATAGTTCCGAGGCCAAGCTCATCCTCAATGTCATCACCATCTTCAAATAGCTTCATAAACCGAGCCTGATCCTGCTCCCTCTTCTTCTTTTGCCAATACTTGTATATAACCAGTATTGCTAGAGTCAATATGGCTAAGACCAAAATAGTTAGCAAAACGATAACTGCTCCATGCATTCCTTTTTTACTTTGATATTGATTCTTGGAAGGCGGTGCAGAGACAGAAACTACACATTTTTTTCCGCAAACATATATTAGCAACTAATGAAGTAAAGAAGCATTCATGCACGAGAAAAATAACTAGGAAAACAACTTGAAAGGTTAATTAAAAAGGGAGCAGAAGTGGAAGAAACTTAATTTGGGCAATCCCAGTAATTCGCAGACTCACAAGAACAAAATGAATGAAGATTGAAGAGAGAACTATCTTAAACATGTGGTAATAATATCAGCAATAGTCAAGACTTATCCCTTTAGGTGGATTCAGACCACAGATTATATATAATATTGAAGATACTTAGCTGATAGAATTGAAGTTTAAGATAAATAAGCCCTACCTTGTGTTAATTAATACCTATTAATCCTTGTCTAGTTGGTTACGGGTAAAAAGGTTAAGATAATTTATTATTTTGTTTAGATTCTTAACCAAATAATCTTCTACACAGGTCATCAATTGCGACATAATTGAGGTTACTAAGCACTGTTTTGAAAATTACAAAATTGAACTGTAAGCACCATATTAGAGATTAAAAGAACCATAGACAGAAGTTGAATTTGTTTACTTTCGATAACTTCATAATTGTTGCATTGGAATCATATATGTCACAACTACTATCACACAGTTGTCTGTGAAGTCTAATGCCATGATATCTGTAAGGAGTTTCCCAAGAAAAAAGGTAGCAAGAAACTCACCACCAGAAATAGGTAAGCAGTCTGGGCAGAGAAAACTAGCATTGAATTCTTTTTCCTTGAAGTGGATATATCTTCCATCAGGGGTGGTAAAATCAGAAGGACACAATTCCCACTCGTCAAACACATCATCATAAAGAATTTTGTCTTCCTCATAGACTCCACATCGTTTACACTTTTTACCGAAGAAATTAGTTAAAGGCTGGAACCACATAGCAAATTCATAAGTAATGATTGAGCGAAATCTCATAAAGTAACATTTGAAATTACAAATGCAAAGTCACTTGAATTTAATGATTAAGCAAACCAGTCTAATAGTTGTTTTTTGGTAAAACAAGATGAGCTAATTGCCTAAATTAAAAATAACAGTAGTGTGTACAAAGAAGCAAGGATTTCAAATAATTGATTTTTAAACCTCATTGTTACTAGAGCTAAAAGATGACTGGCCTCATCATAACCAATTAAGTACCCACCCAGCTCAAATTAACTGAATAACTACCAAGCAGTGAATATTTTGCAATTTTAACTATACATAGAGCTATTATTGGATTCATCTTAGCTAAGGCATTGCAGTACGCAATTCCTTTGCCATAAATATTCTGTACATGTGACATTCTTCTACAAAGAAAACACACTTGAAATAAGGTCAGCCTCTCTTCTCACATTAGCCATAAACCAAGCCAGGATCTCAATACACCTTATGATGTCTCTGTCTTAACTTTTTTCCGCGTGTCAGTATTGGTTCTTAGATAGGCGTGGTAATTCTCTGGTTTGTGACTGTTGTCCCTTATGTAGTGTGGAAGAAGAAATGGTAAGTCATCTATTTTTTGTGTGTAGGGTTTCTTGGAGAATTTGGGGACTGTGTCTCGAGTGACTGGGGATTTACATTGTGATGCACAAGTGCACTTTAAGATGATTAAACCTATAGGTTTGAAACATGCTATTGCTAGGTGTTGGGGGGGGGGGGATTTGAGTAGGTATATAGGTGAAATTTGGAACCATAGGAATAGAGTGGTTTTTAAGAATGGGTGTGTGGATCTAGTTGAGGTTTTCACTTTGGTACAAAGGAAGACTTGATCTTGGATTACGATGAAGAAAAGATTGATTGATTTCTCTTACTCGGATTGGTGTTTGAAACCTCTTTGTTGTATGAAATATTTGAGAGATTGATGTTTGGTGATTTATGTTTAACGTTTTGTCCAGGTTTGGTAGTTTTGGTGTGTTTTGTGCAGGTTTTCTTGGCTTTTGTTTCTTCTTGACAGGGTCGGTTTGAAGATTTTGGTCTTGGGTTACGGCGAAGGAAAGACTGGTTGATTTATCCTACTCGGATTGGTGTTTGAAACCTTTATGTTATATGAGATATTTGAGAGACTGATGTTTGGTGATTCTTGTTTAACGATTTGTCCACATTTGAAAGATGTGATGTGTTTTGTGCAGGTTTTTTGGCTGCTATATCCTCATTGCAGGGTCGGTTTGATGAGTTTTAAGCTTGGGTGTTTGGTTTACTTCTGTTTGTTGGCAAAGATTGAGTTTAGTTGTTGGATTTTTGTGTCTTATCTTAAGAATGTGTTCATTTGAAGGGTTGATGTAATTGTATATTGATGTACTCTTGTTATTGTATGTTAATGTGGTTGATGTGTTGTAATGTCTGTGGGATCCCCAGCTGATTGGGGGATAAGAAGTTAGTGTTGGGATTATTTGTATAATGATTGGGGCACTCTTAAAGTGTCTCATTTTATTTTATTTATTCTTTGTTGATAAAAAAAAAGTATTGGTTATTGGATATTAGACCATGGAGCCAACAATCAAATATGTTTATCCCTGATTGGTTCAATACTTACAAATAGAATTAAGCCAATCAATCACACTACCAATTGGAAACTGTGACTGCACATTATTCAGGAACTTTGAATTATTCATCCACCTTATATCTCACTAATGTTCTCTAACACCAAGAATTTTATTTCAATCTATTTCAGTGTCCAAGCTGTGATCTCTTGTTGGGAATCCCTCCTTATTCTAATGGGGACCATGATCAATTAATCTTGATAACTGATTCATTGAGTATATTCAATGATGACTATTCCAAAAGTCTTGAAATTATAACTCTCTCTTGAAAATGTGATGAGCTTCAATTACCCACTAACTCTTTATGTCATAAGGCTTTCTCTCATTCTCTATATAAAGGGAACTTGTGAGGAAGAGAAAAACATGGTGAAAAGAGCAATATAGAGAGTAAAAGAGAGAGTTAATATCCACCATAGTGTGAGATTAGAAATCCTAGTGAAAGGTTAGAGAGACGTTGTATTCCATCCTTGTTGAGTGAGATTGAGTGTTATGCTCACAGAGTGAGAGAAACAAATATTGTAATCTTATTTTCATAGTGGAGACATTTTCTGGACTAGGTCCCATGAGTTTTTATTCCTCAAGTAGAGGAAGTTTTTCCACATTAAAAATTCTCGGTGTCATTATTTTATTTGCTCTATTTTCTATTATTTGTTTATTGCTTTCGCAAGTGCCCATTTTGTATCTACACCAAAGGGGAAGAATTAATTCTGATTTTCTCAACATTTCTTGAGTTGTACTCTTGAATTTCATGAGTCAGTGAATTCTGGAGCATCTAAAATCCTAGTGGTCAAATGGCTTTGCAGATAAAGTTGAAGGAATTCGGTGATTGATGTCAATCAAGCTCAAGTTCAAGTTGTACCCAATGTCAATGATATTTCCAATTCCATACCTGAGCCAAGACTGCATTAGGACACTTTTGCTGGAACACTTGTTATGTCGGAGAATGTCCTTAAGAAGTAGCCTTTCTTCAACCTTTCATTTTAGTCAATAAGAATTCAATATGTATGCCATTATGCTAGCCAGAAGAGACTACCATAAACTCTTAATCATAAAAAAGCTTCTAAGAGATCTGAATTGCTAGATTTTGACACATGGGGACCCTTGTTCATTGCTTCTATTCATGGACACAAATACATTTTTACCTGTATCGAATGATTTTAGTAGATCTATATGCATTACATAGTGGAAACCCAAAGCTAAAGTACAGAAGGTGAGTCTCATATTTAGAATTTTTTTGTTCTGGGAAGAAACTCAGCATGATGCATGAGTGAACCTGATTTGTACAGATAATGGACCTGAATTTCTGATTTGTCAGCTTTATGCATCTGATGAAATAATTCCCCAGAAAATCTTACGTTGAATCTCCCTTACTAAACCAGAGAATTGAGAGGAAGCACCAACATATACTTATGCAAGTATATAACCTTTTCCCATTCTAAAAATTATATAATTTTTGTCATATGCCCTTACCCATGTCACTGACATCATAAACCAGTTCCTAGTTTATAACCGCATTTCATAAAAGAAAACCCCTTACAGTTTGCTACATAGTTTATTATAGTGATCTCAAAGTCTTTCAATCACTATGTTACCAGACCTGAACCCTGAGCTAGAAAATGCCTTCTTTATAGGTTATAAAATGGGAACAAAGGGATATGGTCGCTAGATTGCAATAGCAGAAAAGCGTTTATAATACCGCAATGTGATTTTCCATGAGATATTCTTTCCCTTAAAGGTTGACAGTGATAGCTTATGATTTCATACTTCTTGGGAATATCACTTTGTAGAATCACAAGAGTTTCCCTCCTGTACTTTATTTTGATAATAGTCCACTAGTATAATAAAATCTTCTCGGTTACCTAACTTTGCATAGGCTGAACCTCAACCAAGAAGATCCACACAGGCTAGACATCAGCCACGTCACCTTGCTAAGTACATATGCAGCTTCTCAACTTATTCAGAAAATTCTTCTTCCTTATACTTCCTTCTTTCTTGTCATGTTTTTTATGCTTTTCCCTTCCATTTGTTGTTTTTCTCATCTGATTACCACACATGTTGCGTTGTAAGTCTCTAATCTAATGCTGAGGCAAATGAATAAGAATGTTGGAACCATTTGATGCTGGGTGAGCTCATAGCTACAAGGAGCAAAGGGACTTGGAAACTAGTTGATCTTCCTAGTCATTTGAAACCCATTAATAGAAAATTGCGATATAAAATAAGGCAATGAGGTGATGGATCTATTGAGCGATTCCTAGCTTGACTTGTTGCCAAAGGTTGTCATGAGGTTGAAGGGCAGGATTACTTTGATACGTTCTGTGGTTGCAAAGTTTACAATTGTTTGCATGCATGCATCCAAAGTTTGCATGTACATCAATTGAGTGTTGTTAGAATCTAGTAGATATGTTAGAACCCTATAAATATGATTCTATATTTATATATTAGGATCAACTAGATTTATTCTATATTTATGTAATTCACCTAAAATAGGAAAATTAAATATTTTTGTAATTATGTTTTTTCCTCTATAAATTGAATAGCTCCGTCGTTGTCTAAAGATACGGAATTCATCCTATGCCTTTTCAGTTTCTCTTTTCTCAACATGGTATCAAGAACCTAGCGAGAAGGGAACCTAATCCGAGTTTTCCTTGGAGCCACTACTAATAGGTGTAATTTTTTTAGAAACCATGTATGTTTTTTAGTTTCTGTGCCTTTTGTTTTTACCGTGTTTCACAATTAGTTGGTGTCATTGTTCACCACTGAAAACCGTCTAGTGAGCTTTTTCTAGCTCACGATGGCCACCACTGGCATTGCCTTGCCATGCAACGACCAAATCCGACAGTCGCTGTGCCCTCCAAGCATTTTTTCTCTTTGCCAGCCGTCATGCTCTTCGGAAGTCACCATGGAGTGAACCTTTTTTGCTCTTTGATAGCCGCTCTCTCTAGCAGTCATTGTGCCTATTGACCCGTTTTGGTCTCCAGCCCCCATCGCACCCTTTGATCCATTTTGCTCTCTAGCAGCCGCTGCACCCTCTAACTCCTTTTTCTCTCAAGCCGCTGCTTCACCTTCTGAGCCTTTTTGCTCTTCGGCAGCCACCACTCCCTTGGTTTATTTTTGCTCTGTGATAGTCCCTGTGCTCTCTGAGCATTTTTTTTCTCTTCAGCGACCGCAATGCTTTTGAGGATATTTTTGCTTTCTAATAACCACCATGTCCTCTAAGCACTTTTTATCTCATGCAGCCGCTGAGCTTTCCAAGCAATTTTTGCTCTCAGACCACTATCTCTTTGTCAATACTACTAGTACTAATTTCACAAGACTTCTAGTTGATATGGATGATATCATCTGTGCAGGAAATTCTTCGATAGAGTTCCAACACATTCGGGAATCCTTAAGTTTTTCCTTGGTTTGAATGCTTCCCATTCCAAACAATTTCATTTGTGAGAGAAAGTAATGTTTGGACCCTGTTGCTGAATATAGTAACTTAAGATCCAAACCAGTTCAAACACCACTGGACCCTTCCATTTAAGATCCGTCAAGATTGAAGAAAGCCTTATGAAGATGTTCCATCGAATAGGCGTCATAGAGGGAGATTGCTTTATCTCATCCTCGCGAGAGTATATTCAGCAGCTGAACAACTTTGTTTCTCATCCAACTTTGGTTCACTACCAAGCTGCTTGCAGGGTTCTCAAATATATGAAGGGTTGCCCAGATCGGCTTTTATTCTTTCCCAGGTCTCTTGCTTTGCAGTTGTTTGGTTTTCAAAAGCTGATTGGCCTGCTGGTTGCTTGGACTTCTTGATCAATCCCAGGACTTTGTTTCTTTCTTGGTTTGTCCGTCATATCTTGGCGCACTTAGAAGCAGCAAACTGTTGCTTGCTCCTCCTCAAAGGCAGAATACAGAGGCCTCGGTTCTACAACATGTGAGCTTCAATGGCTTCTCTACTTTGTGATCTGAATGTCAAATGCACTTGCACCCTGGTTCTATATTGCAACAACCAACGTGTTCCAAAGTAGTCTGTCATGAACAAACAAACTAAACATCTGTCGAGAATGATTGTTATATCATATGGTTCCTGATACAAGAGAAGGCTCTCTAACCCATTTCTTAAGCTCAGGGAAAATTTCTCACTAAGCATCTCTCAAGCATTACGTAACCAAATAACTATTCAGACAGCTCCACATAAAAGAATAACTCCCAATCAGTACATTACACAGAGCTACTTACATAGAATGCATCCTAGTTCAACGAATTGCATATTGCAATAATCCCTTTCCATATAAACACTCTACAAACCTAATAATGAGAATTAAATTCATTTGATCACTCCTCTTTCCTGTGATCACTCTCTCATGACTAATAAAATAAAACTCAAATTAAAAATATTTGTGGAAAAGCTTAAAAAACAAAAGGGGACAAGGAGGAACCTGCCAAGACTCTTCACCCTTAAAAGTATAAGAAACGTTGGTTTCTTTAACGTCAAGCAATTCGGTTTTGTTGTCCCCTTTGCACTGAAAATAGAGCGATGGAGTGGCTTTTAGCCACTCGTGGGTTGTGTAGATCTCAATCGAGCTCAGCGTCACGTCCGCAGACACAACCAACCCTGTGCTACCAACAGTTAGTTAGTTTTATGTTTCATGAAACCTGCAAACGAACAAATAAAGGAAAGAAATAACGAAAACTGCAAATTACCTGGGAAATAGGTGAAGAAAAACATGGAAGAGAAAAGAAGGAGAAGAGAATGAGGAGGAGACATGGAGATGGAGATGAGAAGAAAGGTCGACGAAGGAAGGTTGGAGAAGAATTCAGAATTCAGAATTTCAGATACAGAAGCTTAAACGACAGCGTTCAAGGTTGTGAACGGATTGCAACTGCTTTATTGGTTACGCTCTGGTCAATAATATTTGTATCATCGCGTAGGGTACAACACAACAGAATGTTCTGCCACGTCATTATTTCTTAAAACGGCATCGTTCCGATAAGGTAAAGTTGAAACATCGTGAAATTGAATGATTTTAGAGATTGTTTGATCCAGAGAGAGAAATGTTGAACGAATCAACCATTGAAGAAGATGCTAATTAGCTCCACAACTGATTCACCATTATTATAAAATACATCTCAAACAACTGTACAATTACTTAAATCAAAATGATGAATGTTTCAATTTTCAAGAAAATTACAATATTAAGTATCACTGTTACCTTAAAAAAAAAAGTATAACTGTAAAGAATGAAACCTGGTTCAATAATGCTGCAACTAATCATGCAAAAGGAAACACGATACCTTTGAACGCGATAAGAAAAAAAAGGAATGAAAATCGAAATACACCTAAATTTAATTTTTAAGGATAAAAAATAATTAGCTTGAATTTTACTAAATCATCCTAGTTATTATATTTTAATTTTAAAACACTATTAATTTATAATGTTGATGGAACTATTAGTTTTATAAGACTTACTAGTTTTGTATACGATGCAAGTTGGGATTGAAAAGAAAATAGATATACCTCATTAATTTATCGATTTAATACAGTAAAATAAAAACTAATGTCCATAATATATTTTTTATGAATTAGAATTAATAAATTTTGTAAAAGAAAATAAAAAATATATTATCTTTTTTAAACCATGCTATGCAAACACTGTCAATCATTAATCTCATTTGCATAATTTGTGTATATATATATAT
>Ga0123341_1002947_pt1 | contig 14350 bp, 7 predicted proteins | sample Turbeapinknodule_FD_89959 | JGI IMG/M metagenome (GOLD analysis project Ga0123341, IMG submission 89959) | Root nodule microbial communities of legume samples collected from Mexico - Turtle bean Mexico pink nodule | ecosystem: Host-associated > Plants > Roots > Nodule | place: Mexico: Nepantla... | reverse complement strand
ATATTAATAAATATAATAAAAAAAATTATAAAAAAATTAATAATAATAAAAATAATGGATCTAGTCTTTCATTATATACGAATAAGTGATGTTGTAGATAATACTCTTGATCTTTAGATACGAATTATGATATTGGTTTGAAATACACATAATGAATTATTATTATTATTTTATCATTATTATTAATATTAATATTGTTAATAATAATACCAATAGTAATAATAATTATAATAATAATAATAATAATCATGAGAACAAAATTATATGATATTTTTTTTTATTAAACATGAGTTTTGTATTTATTTATGTAATCTGAGTTCGATTTTCTACTATAATATATAAATCATTATACGGAAATAAATAGAGAGGAATGTGTATAGTGAAATTCCTTGTGATATCTTATGGAATAAAATTATATACTTTGTAAATAATGGTTTGAATACAAATTTATAACTGCTTGTTAAAAAACACATTTCCTTATCCCATTACTGTTTATCAATATCATTATTTTTTATTCATCTAGTTCTTTACAAAAGTCTCCTTCATTACAATAATTTTCTTCTTCATATCATTTGCAATAAGATTGCAAAGATCCACTTTCTTAAGGAGGGTTCCAATATACTTGTTAACACGTGAAATCATCTGCATGAACAAAAACTCATATATCTAGAGTGAAAATTTTAAGACCTATAACCTGCGCAGACCACGGATTCAACAGACCAATCTGGTGGCCTTCATCCATGTAGCCAACTCTACATGCAATATCCCAGTTTTTAATATGTTAAAATGAAATCATTTAAACATTTTGATAACTCATATTAACCTTATTGCCAAATAAATTACACCACTTTTCACATTATATAGAGTAAGGGATTATATGGAATCTGGAACAGCTGGGGCACTTGTACATTGGTTGTTGTGAAGGAGTAAAAAGAGAATATAAACACAGTGTCACCGCCATAGTTATTTCGCTCTCGCTGCTGGGTGTGTCGGATTTTTGTCACCATCGCTGATTAATGAATGAAGCTAGAATTTGTGGCATGAAATCCAACAACACAACTGTGTACAAAGCTGGCAATATATCTACAGGACCTGTGGGGTTTGACACTTGGCATATGAACAATTCAAAACAGAACTAAGATAGTGATGCTCAACTAATTATTCCAATCACGAATATAGATTGCTTCTTGCCTCATTTTCTGCTGTTTCGATCTGATTCCACAAATCAATGTTACTTTCGCTTACACATACATATATGTAGTGTATGAGTTAAAAAGGATCATGAAAAAGCATTTATTAGGAATTTATTATGAGAGGTGAGGAAGGCGTTACCACCATGGAATGTGTAAAGGGAATGTCTGGAATAATAAAATATCTGTATTTAAGATAGTATCATATGGATGATCGAGTCATATTAGTAGTTGGAAAATTAATGTTGGTCTAATGTGTAGGAGGACTATGACGATGTGTGGATTTAAAACTTAATTTGAAATTGTTTGGTTTATTGAGTAATGGCTTGGCATGCACTACTAGTGGCTAACAAACATTCTAATTTATTGTGTTTGGCAACTAACATACTTGTGGAAAATGAAGGATTGGAAGCCCTATCTCACATCAAATAGTATTGTATCCCATTGCATTATTAGCTAGCATTGTCATTGCCAACACTCTTCAATATATATTAACTTATTTTATTTTATAACAAATTTCAAAGCCTTATTATATCACTGGCATTAGGGTATTCGTAGTCGTTTTACTTTCTTTTGTTAACTATGAATATTTATAGCATAATTGAAGGTGTATGTAAGGAAAACCACAATATAATAATCACTTTTGTAAATGTATACTTTCCAAACATAAGTTAATTGAAACTAGTAATGTTAGGAACTCACAAAATAATAAGGCGTGGTGTGTGTAGGAAGATTTTAACCTAATTAGACATAAGTGTGAAAGAAGAGGAACAAATACAATAAATTATAATAGGGAAATTCATAGTTATTGATTTGAGAATTTTTAACAAAGAAGGATGAGGAGACTAGGGATTATTGATTTGATTGTCTTACAAAGAAAGTGGATGTGGAGGCTATGGACTGAAAATTTAGGATTCTAGAGAGAATTTTTAGAAACTAAATATGGAGGTTTGAGGGATTTAAAGGAATCGAAGGTGAATATTTAGGATTCTATTTGGGGGATTAACATAAAAAGAATATGAAAAGCAGAGTGGGGGTTGGATTTCAAGATAACATTATTTGGAAATTAGGAAATGAGTTAAACATTAAGTTTCACGAGGATTGTTGGATGAGAAACAAATCTCTTAGAGATGGTTTCCAAAGATTATGTTTTGTTTCTACATGTAAAGAGGTTTGACTATATGAAGTAGAGAGATGAAAAATTATGGTAGTTGGAGTGGAGGAAGAATTTTTTTGATTGGAGGTTCAACTTAACCAACTAAAGAAACTACTAAGAGGTATGCCTTTAATGATGGAGAAAATGAATGGCAATGGAAGGAAGGGGACACATTGTTGTATACAATTAAAGCGGGACATAACATATTATCTAATCAAATAAGTAGGGAAGATAAGAGTTCTGTTTAAAAATTTTTTGGAAGGTGAAAGCCCTCTCGTCAGCATAAATACATGCATGAAGAGTATTACATAACAAATAGCAACTAAATACAACTTACTCAAAAGGAGAATAACTTTAGATAGTTCCATTTGTGTGTGTTATAATTTAATCAATATTGTACCTAATTATTTTTTTGTCTCTAAAATTGATTTTTATTTAATAATTTTCTCGTAGTTTATAATCATAAGAAAATTATAGGAATGCAACAAAGGAAAAGGAGGTTACACCCTAGTTAACACAATATCTAGATAAATAAGAGATAATTTGCACCCACTTATATATTATATTCTTACCTCTAGTGAATATGTGTGAAAGGTATGGAAGTGATAGTTTTAATGTTAAGTTGTCATATGTTGGTATATATTTTAAGCCATAGCACAAGAATAAGGACTAGAAGCTAGAAGCAAGTCATACCAATCGAAATGTGCAAGGGAATGGAAGCCTGTGTGCAGGGGTTGTTGGCTGATTTTGAAGGTGCAGGTTCGGTACAAACTTAGTGATGCAAGGGTGGTTGGACCAATTTATTAGTTAAAAATGATCCATCTGCTACTTATTCTAAGGAGGAGATGTAAAGTGCAGAGAGGGTGGAGATTGAGGTGCAAAAGGGTGAATGTCAAGAAGAAACTGATTATTCAGAAAAAGTTGGAATGTAGATGAGGCTAAGAAGATTTTTTTCCTAATGTAGAACCGATGTTGACCGTGTGAGGGTTATCTTAATGTTGAATCCAAGGGTATTGCAGCTATGGAGACTTGGAGTAGAAGGGTACCGCAATGGGGGCATTCTCTTGTAATTGTCAGTCTAAGCACCTCAACTCTGCCTTAGTGGACTCGGACTTGTTCAAGGCTTTTTCCTAAATTGTTAATGTTAATAGATGCTATATTATGGTTGTTCCTTTATGCATTAGGCAATCCTTTGCTATCAGTTATGTGAGGGGCCAGAGCTTTTGAAGGTTTATTTGTAGAGGTACTTTGATTCTTTTGTTCAATTTATGCAGCCAATCCATGAGCTTTTGTTGTTTTTGTTAGTTAGTAGTTATTGCAGTGTGTTATAAGATTGTTGTCATTGTTCTCAACAACTATTGGTTTTGGCACAAGCATCATCAACTTTAAAGGAAGGAGATTTTGTTTTTATCTAACAACAAGGAGATATCAGGTGAAAAAGTTGTTGTCCCAGCTGAGCCAGCTACTTCCATTCCAGGTGAGGCCATGGAAATCATGACTGCCTTTCAACTAGTTCTAAAAAAATCTCTGGCTTTTGGCAGTCTTACACGAGGCCTTCACGAGGCTGCAAAAGTGATTAAGAAGCATGTTGCACAACTCTGTGTTCTGGCAAAAGACTGTGACTAACTTGACTATGTTAAACCTGTTAAGGCCATTTGTGTAGAGCATAATGTTAGCCTTTTCATTGTTCCTAGTGCAAAGACCTTGGGTGAGTGGGCTGGTTTGTGTAAGATTGATTCCCAAGAAAAAGCTAGGTAGGTCACTGGTTCTCTTGTGTGGTTGTCAAGGATTTCGGTGAGGAGCATGAAGCCTGTAATGTTGTTTTGCATCATGTCAAGTCTCATTGAGTTGCAAGATTTATAGATTTTGCGCACTTTAAATTGTTTTTCTTTTAGGGACAAGGACCCTTTGATTCTTGTAAACGGGTTGAGTTACCCCTAAAATATTCCTTTCTAATTTATTATATTCTTTACTAATAAAAAAAATGATAATAATATATTGACAATCCACTTTTTTTATACAACCACGTTACAACTCTCAATATTATTATTTTAATATTTTTTATATCATTTTATTATAAATTTATCTTTATTATATATATTAATATCTAAATCCATGTATACAACTATTAGAATTATAAAGTATATTTCAAAAAAACAATCACAAGAATCTTGTATACAACATTAGCATGTTGAATAACTTTTCTACCATAAAAAAAACTTTAGCTTGAAACACAAAATTCTCTTATTTCAAATATATAATTGAAACAATGATAAATTTAAAATCGAATAGTTTTGTGGTGTTTTTGGAGTATAAAAACATACTTCTTTTTATGGAACTTATAAGCAGTATATTATGGTTTACAGAGATTGAGTGAATAAAGAAAATAAGAATCTAGCGTTTGGAACAAAGATGAGAAATGTTTAGGTAGGTGTTGTTGCTTAATGAAACCAAAAGAACAAAGTCCTGGTATTACAAGCCTATAGGAACCCAGACAATGAGGACCCTGTACAGAATGTTTAAAGCTGTATTTGTTGGTTACAAGTAAAAGTCACAAGTCGGTGGCTCATCGCCATGCTTTTTCCATGGTGGCTGCCTTCTTCTATTTTCTTCCCACTGCTTTAATCCAAAAAAGTGAACCAAATCATCTGGGTCACACCTCCAATTAAATACTCAAAAATTATAACCGACATTAAACATGATCCACTGTCACTCATCATTCCCATCATCTCAATACATATCATAAAGTTATCTGTCCAAACAAAATTCTTAAAATATTCAACTTTATTTTTTAAAAGTCTAAGTAATGTCAACTTGATCTTGGTAAATTTTCAAAATAATAAGTATATTAAGTGTTTTATGGACATCTATATAAGCATTGATGTAAAGTCCATATTATATGATATTTTAAAAAGTAAATTGATATCGATGTTATTTATTATATATATATATATATATAATTTTTTTTCTTCTCCAGTCTTTCCACTTTTCTCTTCTGGTCTCTGTTCCCTTTACAACTTCTATAGATGAAGAAGGAGGTGTAGGTTAAATTTTGATGGGTGCAAAAAAAATGTCAAATTTAATTTCGAAAGCATAAAAATGTATAGGTCTTGAATATTAAGAAGCCCAAATAAATTAAATAGCCCAAATTTTACAAAAACTAAAAATAAATATAATTAGTTTAATTTATATAAAATTTTGCAGTATATAATCCTTACTTCTCGAGATTTCCAGGTTTGAAAGTTTGCTTAGCAATTTTATAATTTATTAATGTGGGTAATATATTATATTAAGATTTATATTAATTATTTACATTTATATTAACTCAATATAAGTAATTTAATTTGTGAATCTATGACTCTCGATAAAAATATATGATTTAATAAACAGAAATCAAGTAACCCATTAGGAGATACTATAGATTTTTTTATTTATTTTTTTTTTTACAAAAGTTTTTATGTTAGACATTAATATGCAACTTGACTTTTAGTCTGATACCTCAAATAACAACAATCATTTGTTATTACATGAAAAAAATATATTATTAAAAAAGGAAAAAAAAGTTTGGGAGGACTAAACCAAAACCAAAAAATGATACATATATAGATTATACCTATTCATAAAGAATTCTAAGAACAAACTAAATGGAAGCTTATTATACCTATGAAATGATTCTCTATGAATAAATCTTAAATTAACCAACTTATCAGCACACACATTCCCTTTATAAAAAATATGAGTAACCTTAAACCTGATTTTCCCATAGTAATTAAGACAAGTATTTCGATTACGAAGCATCCACAGAACATTAGCTCTAACATTAAACGCAACACAAACCAAGCAGAATCACATTCAAGCCATACATTAGTAAACCCCATATTTTGAACTTCCTCCATAGCATCTATAACTCCATAAAACTTAACCATAACAATCTGACCTTCAAGAAACACAAAAAAAAACACTGATAAACTCCTTCATACTCCCACGGAAAATACCTCCACAAGTAGCAAGACCAAAATATCCCCAACAGTCCCATCAGTGTTAATTTTAACCCATCTTGGTGAAGGAAACTCCATCTAACAAGAAGGGGACGAAAAACTTTACCAGTACGAGTATTAATACCAAAAAACGTAATCACATTGAAATCCAACATATCATTCTTCATTGAAGCTTTAGACGAATTTCCCACTAGACAAGTTAAATCTTTAATTACCAAAATAGCCTTATAAACATCAATCTTATCCTGAAATCTAACATAAATCCTCATACGTCATATCATCCAAATAGAAAAAGTTATCACAACAAGCTTAATCAATTTAACCAAAGGACTATCATCACTCTTAAGAAAAGAAAGAAGATAATCCTTATTAGAGAAATAAGAAGTAAGAAAAATCCGTCGAACCCAACTCTAAATATGCAAAGCATTAGAACATTCAAAAAATAAATGTTGAATAGATTCCTCGTGTTTTTCACAAAGTGTACACATATAACATATATTCAAACCTTTATTTGAATATGCTAATCTGTAGGAACCCGCCCATGAAAAACTTTTCAGAGTACTAGAGTTTTGGAAGGCAAAATAAATGGAGACCAAATGAATTTATCCCAACAACAGGGAACTCCTGGTTCCAAGAAAAAAGTCCTAGCCTATTTAAGAGTGAAACGACCAGACTCATCTAGAATCCAATTAGGAATATCCTATTCCTCCCTAACCATGATATGATTAAAAAAATGAGATCAAGCTCCTTCTTAGCAAACTTTTCTTGATAGAGAAGCCCATCAAATATCAGACAAACTAGTAGTTTCTAAGTTTTGTTGAATACCTAGGAGGAAACCGTGCTTAAGAAGAACTGTATTGTGAACATTACCAAAATAATTTTTATTCTAGTCTCGGAGCTCAATTTTCAACCTTTTTAACTTATGTTGCAAAATAAACATAGGACAACCAACAACCTTATTGGCCCAAGAATCATGAATAAGCTTCATACATGAAGTGTCCTGAAGCCAAATAAAAAAGAAACGAAAATTGCTAACATTCCTTAAAGAATAACTAGCAAGACTAGCAAGAATAGGGGAATGATGAGAACAATTTTTAACAAGAACCTGATAAGTACAAGAATTTCATTCATCCATACACACTCCATTACATAAAGCTTTATCCAGTCTTTTATGAATTCTATGCAACCCTCTCCTTCCATTACACTAAGTATAACAAGATCCAGTAAAAGATATACAAGAAAGATCATTAGTATTAATTCGATCAAGGAATTCATTACAAGAAACTTGATTAGGAGTCACCCCCTTTGCAATCATCTGTTGAGAGCACAACATTAAAATCTCCCATAATACACCAAGGCCATGTGAATAAACTAAGATCCCTCCACAAAAAACGTCAAACCAAGTATGTGTTAGTACCATAAACACTTGCAAAGCTAAAGAATTTATCATGCAAAAGGAAAGTTACATAAATAAACTGATAATTGACCAAGAAATTTTGGACAAGATTAGGAACCGACAAACACCAAAGCTTGGCAACTTTATTAGCAATATTAGACATAACCATCAAATGCATATTAACATATTTGAAAAGGACATCGAAAGCATCAGTGTACAACATCATAGGTTCAACAAGAAAAACCAGGAGGGATTTATGTAGTTTAAGTAAACTAATTAACATCACCACAGTTTTGTGATTTCCCAATCCTCTAACATTCCAGAAAAATAAAGAGACCTTCATTGTGACGTTGTAGAGAGAACTGTCTTAGCAGGTTTTTTGGATTAATTAGTCCCTTTAGGTGGTCTCCCTTGTTTTCTTTTAGTGCGAACTATTTCCTCCCCATTATCACTGGCATGCTCCTCCATCTCCTTAGGATGAGCCCAAATTTTGGAGACGACCTGATTTTCAACGGTGATATGGTCATAATTAAATTCAACAATGGTAGTCAGAATAATTGACACACCAATATGAGGATCACCTCCCACATCTATAGTTTCCAAACCATCAAGAGAGGAAAAGTGATTTTGCAGGACCAACATATCATTATCGTGGAGTAGTGCTTTAACATCCTCAAAAGATTTAGCCATATGAGGGGAGGTATGACGCAACGGGGATGGTACTGTCACAATAGCATAGACCTCCACATAATGGCCATCAATAGGAGTCTTAATTGGTGTTTTAGTATCCCCAGGTGATTTAACCCTTCGAGGAGAGTTAGGACGCGACAGAGATGGCACAACCACAAGAGCAGAGATCTCCACATGATGATCATCAATAGGATTCGTAATTGAATGTACTACAAGTTATGATTATGAGCCCTTGGCTTGCATAACAGCAGGTGAATTCCTTACCTTCCACGGTTCTGAAATATCCGAAGTGGAATGAACAACCCCTACCTGGGTGAGGTCCTATCATGATCTGAGGCATCCTCGAGAGGAGGCATATCTGCAAAATCATCCTCCCCTCCATCTGTTTTATCATAAGGAAGATGACCCAAGAGTGATCCTGCATTAGCCCTGCTAGGAGCATCTATTGTCAATTTACTATATGTTTTTATAAGCAAAAACCTAAGGTATTATAATATCCTTGTTTTTTCATCAACAATAAAAATATATATAAATCAGAGTATAAGGGATACTTCACACCCATATACAAAAAAAACCTCAATCCAAGTGAATATGAGGATACCAAAAACCAAAAGCCAACACATGTACTAGCATCAATCATAGCTGCATAATAATTTATCCAAGATAAAACAAGCCAACACTTCTTTCAATATGGTAACTACAAATTATGTTTGCATGGTGCTTCAATGCTAAATAGAACAGATTACACGTCATCAACCTTTTATCTTGTATTGACTTTGTTTATACCCATATTTAAAATATTACGTTCATGAAATAAGCATAAATATATATATATATATATAAAGTAAGTGAGAATGCAAACCATCAATGAACTAGGTTTAAGCATGCATATAAATTTATACACCAATCAGAGTAAGAGAAATTAGTATTTAGAAATTTATAACTTACTCATTTGGGCACTGTAAATATTTTAACTGGGCCCACCTCTGCATTGTTAAAAATTATGCTATTTCTTAGGTTCCAGATTCCTCAAATAATAGTGATCCACATACTATTTCCCATACTATTAAGGCCCACAACCCCTATTTGTTCAAAATGTTTTTCAGCCTTATCGCAATGTACAAATAATCTACCAACTCAAGCATCAGTCAGATACCACACCTTCAAAGCCACTTTACAGGTATAAAAAGGGTGGTTAACACTCCCCTGGAAGGTCCCACACATAACACACATCCCCCACCAGTTTGAATTCCTATAGCCATTCAATTATCATAGGTTGCAATTTTCTGGATTAAAATACGTCATGTGAAAATGTGTACTTTTAAGTTCCAAAATTAGTCCAAATTAAAATCAGAAATATATTGTGGTTGCAAAACATTTTGGTTCGAAAGAAATACATAAGTAGATTTTATTGAGTAAATATTTTATGTATCCCCCGGACAAGTTCATTTATCAATCCTATGTGCATATAAAGAGATGAATTTCAATTTATCCATAAGGACACTAACATATTCATATTCCCATTGGAATAATTCTCTTCTCCACATTATTTGCCAACAACACCGATTTTCATGCCATACCCCGTACTGTTCTATAGTACCCTTTTTATGTACCAAGTTTAGAAATAGTCTAGGATATTTACTTTTTAAAGTGTCATCCCCTACCCACCTAACAGTTCAAAACATAATTTTACTCTTTGTTCCTACCTTCCACCTCCTCTGCATATCAAACTAGTTATTTGGATTTCCCCATATATTTTCTTAATCTCTCCACCACCAAGAATCTATATTTGAAACATTACTGACATCCAATCCTCTCCAAGAACCATATTTGGATTCTAGTATCTATTGCCAAAGTCCTAAGTCCTTGCATCCTAATCTCCATTCTCATTTTCCTATAAGAGCCATATTAAAGAGTTTTATATCTTTGATGCCTAAACCCCTCAAAGATCTAGATTTACATAAATATTCTCATTTTACCCTAGCTATTTTCCTTTTATCACATCCCCAGCCCTAGAGAAAATCTCTTTGCATCCTTGTGATTATTTTCACAACATCTATGAGGATTTTGAACAAAGAAAGATAATATAAGGGGACAACTGAAAGAACAAATTTTAACAGGGTGACTTTGCCAACAAAAGATAAGTGTTTACCTTTCCAAGAGATAATCTTACTCTTGTGCTTAAGAATCATATAATTCCAGAACAACTTTCTTTTATGATTATCCTCCACAGGAACCCCTAGGTTTTTAAAAGGTACTTGCATTAGGTTACAATTTAGAATCACAAAGTATCTTTGGATTTTAGTGTTTTGTACACCTATTCTGGAAATCTTGCTTTTCCCAAAATTCAACTTCAAGCCCGATGTAAGTTCGAAGCATCTTAGGGCACATTTTATTGTTGTGATATTTTTCACATTTACCTTAAAAGAATATTGTGTCATCAACGAACTGTAATATACTGACATTCACTTGGTCTCTTCCCACTTTAATCCCACCATATAGTCCTTTTTGTTAGGCCACTCTCATTACTCCCACCAACCCTTCAGCCACAATAAGAAATAATGATGGTGCTAGTGGATCATCCTATCTTAGAATCTTCGTAGGGTAAAATTGTCCAGTTGAGATACTGTTTACTAGGATGGATATAGATGATGACTCTAGGAAGTTTCTAATCCATTTAATCCACATGGCACCAAAACCCATCCTCTAAAACATATATATTAGGAAATTCCAATCCACATAATCATAGGCTTTTTCAAAATCAACCTTAACAATGATACAACTATTTTTTTTCTTCTTACCTCCTCAATAACCTCATTTGTCACAACTATACTATCCAGGATTTTCCTATCCTATATGAAAGCATTATAATATGGTTCCTAACACACAAATATCTATATTTGGGGATAAAGGCACAAGGAATTGTCTATAAGAAATTGAGTAATATTTTATCAAAAAAAAAATGTTCAATCTTATATAAAAAAGAATCAAGTCACTTAAGTTAGAAATTGGTAAAGACGTGTTTACACTTGATTTTTATTTCATTTTGTGTATATTTTAGATAATTTAAAGTGAGCCATAATATTTAATAAAAGACAAATAGTCTATCAGAATTTATATTTTAGTGTACAAGAAAAAAATATATTATAGAGTGATAAGACTAAAAGTGTTCATTTAATTTTAACCACTCAAAGTAAGAATAGAAAAAAAAAAAAAAGATGTTGTAGAGGAATCTTCTAAAAAATAAATAAAAAATAAAAAATTTAAAGAATTTATCTAATACTTATGTAATAAAAAATCAAAACCTATGAAAAAGATAGTATTCTAAGTATGCTAAAGATAAATTTCTTACTTTATTTTATGAATATATTTTGTAAAAATAAGTAACAGTAGTTTAATAAAATTGACCCTTATAATAAATACTGTTATATTAAAGTGAATATTTTTCTTAACTTTACGGAAAAGAAATAGAGCTTAGTCAATTTTTTGAAGTCATCACTCTATTGGGTTGAAACATTCTCAAATTTGATCTATAATTAATATCTTTTAAGAAGTTTGACTAATCTTTCAATAAGATATTTTCTGTCCACTATTTTCTTTGTATTTCATTAGTTAAACTATGGACGTGCGGCATAATTAAGCATTTCATTAGTTTATGTATTATTCTTTATCTAACTCGTATCCTATTAATTATCTGATTATTTTTTTAAATATGAGTGTATGAATGATTTTTGTTTCTTGTATAAACATGAAACATATCTGGGACCTTGCTTTTACTCCCGGAATTAAGTCAAACATGTTGGGAGATTCATAATTGATAATGGTCGCTTAACGGCTTAAGTCACGTATAACTTTAGAGACAAGAGACAAACCTAATTAAAATGAAGCTGATGTTTAATAGTAATAAACTTTAATGCAAAACAACATTATTTGTAGAGCTTTCACAAGGAAGACTAATGATAACCAAGATGACATCGTGGTTCCATTAGATCCAAGTACTTCTGTTGTTAATGCTACAAAACGGCATCATATCATATACATACTAAAATTATAAATGTCATAACAAAGATTTTAATAACTATGGATTAACTAGTAAAAAATAGTTGGTGACTTAGATAATAAATGTGAAAGTTATAAATTTAGGATTAAATATGTTTTTTTTATGTGTATTTCATGCGAAATGGATTTTTGTTTATTGTACAAACTTTAGAATGAGTCATTATCAATTTTTGTTACGTGACAAACAGATTTTTAGTGTGAACTAAGATGTTTAAAACACTTGTAAGGACACGTTTTAATAGTTTTCTTACTACAACTACTTAGGAGATTATAAATAAGTGGACTTTAAGTCTAACTTAGTCTTATAAAACCGACTTATAAGGTGATGTTTGCACTCACTTGTATACTATGAAATGTTCTTAACCGTAGTCAATGTGGGATCAACAACACATCCCCTCATGTCAAGGTTGTCAAGTTGTGCGTGAGACTATATATTAACGGGTGATCCGATAACGAGTGACCTGATAAGCTTAACAAACTCTTGCTAAGATATACTATAAATGAATTTGATACCATATTAAGAAGTGAACTTTAACCTAACTCAACATTATAAAACTAACTTATAAGATGAGATTTGCACCCAATTGTATATTATGAAATGTCTTTATCCCTAATCGATGTAAGATCTCCAAAAAAAGTATAAAGTTTGGACTAAGAACACAAATCAATTTGGCATTATAGTATATAGAAAAAAAAACATATTTAACCCATAAATTTATATTAGTTATTTAAAATTAAATGACAATGTTAATGCATAATTTATTTTTTCTAAAGTAAAATAATGAAGTTAGGCATAAAATCATATGACTAACGTTTAATCAAACCTCCTAAAAAAAACTTCTTAATGAAGCTATTAGTTATTAGTAATAGTTTAAAAACTCAAAAACAATTAAAAGGTGGAAATATATAGGAGAAAAATGTAAAGTTTTGGCAACGTAAAAAATTTGTATATTTAAATTGCAATTAGCATTCAATGAATGTAATGCAAGTGAGAAATGCATTGCATTAGATGTTGAATTAGGTGATTGAAATGGTTTCGAAATTAACATTGTTTTGGAGACATAGCAATAATTTCACAATGATATGATATCCGACCAAATGACTAATGACAATACCAAGAGACTGATCCCACCATTTTGTTTTACATCAAACCCTACTGCCCTAACATTACTTCTATTATTCAACTTCTCTCAATCAAATCAACCAATTTGCAGCATTTCTCGTGTCCACTTATTAAAATTGAACTAGTTTACAAAATATAATTAAATAAATATAATATATATATATATATATTTATATTTATATTTTAAAAACCAATGAGATGTATCTTGCATACGTACAATATTAATTAATTGCATGCATGTCCTATAAATGAACGAGCATATACAATATTATATCAGATGGGTTACAAGTACTTTAAACGAAAATAAATTTCTTTTATAATTTTTTGTTTTGTTTTTAGTTCTTAATTTTGTGTTTTAGACGTATTTTATAGAATAAAATATTATTAGCGATGTAGTAGTTTTAATGAAAAAGCGATGTGGTGAGTGAAGGAAAGAGAGAAGGGTGGGAATGTGAAGAGGGTAACAACAGAAAGAGACAGACACTTACCCAATACACTTTTCATCTGTTTCTTTGTCCTTTTGGTCTCCATCAATGCACGTCTATCCATCTAACCCCATTCGTGCGTCCCTTCCTTTCATTTTTTTAATTTTTTTTCTTTTAAAAATAAATAAAGTTTAAGTATGGTTCAATCCTAGAAATTTGTATGATAAGATGAACTTTCAACTTTCTATTCTCCTCACTTATATTTTAGGATAAATACTTAATTTATTATAATAAATATTAATATATTTTATTT
>Ga0123341_1002945_pt1 | contig 14356 bp, 5 predicted proteins | sample Turbeapinknodule_FD_89959 | JGI IMG/M metagenome (GOLD analysis project Ga0123341, IMG submission 89959) | Root nodule microbial communities of legume samples collected from Mexico - Turtle bean Mexico pink nodule | ecosystem: Host-associated > Plants > Roots > Nodule | place: Mexico: Nepantla... | reverse complement strand
TATAATAAAACATACTTAATTATTTGTTGAATTAATTATTTAAACTGAAAAAAAATCTAAATATTGATTAATTGTTGACATATGGAGACTTATGCAGAACCTTCCTACTAAACAAAAATTTGTAGATTTAATAATGAGAAGGTTTGAATCTTCCTTATAATTTACGCACATGCAGGATGAGACCGAAGTTCGATGTACTATTGTTTTTATTAGTTTTATAAAGCAATGTACCAAGTTGGATTTTGAAGATGGAAATAAGAAAACAGAACTACATTATTGTTTGATGCTAGATAAACCAAAATGATTTTGATGAGAAGGTAGCTTCATGTAACGTTACAAATGGAATCTCATCTCCAATAAAACTCCAAGTCACATGGTGCCAATTTAGCTTTGCAGAGCAATTACTCCAACCAGAGGGAAGTCACTGTTATGCAATAAATTATCCAACAGACCATAACTTTCAAATTTTTGCAGTCAAATCAAGGTAAAAGAACATATTTTTTGATGATTCACCACACCCTGTGGCTAATTAGTTCATCATGGATTTTGAACATTGACAAGGGAATGAAAGAGGTGGAAAGAAAAGAAACTGCATGGATTCATTTGATTTTACTTTGCTAGATTGGATTCAGATTTCCTTACTGGTCATTTTGTTCTGAATCATCGAGTTCTTGCAATGGGCTATGGCTCCTTGGATTGCGTTCTGCAACTCTTCCATGGAAGAAGTGTCTCCGCAGTACATAGCAGCAGCAGCAGCACCTGGTTGAGAAAGAACACCGGAGTGATTCGGGGATGATCTCATGGAAGAAGGACAACTCGAAACGCAGCTTCTTCTTCTTCTGGGGTATCTGAGATTTCCCGAGAAAGAATGAGAAAGCGCACCCACACTCTGTTTTCTCTCTGTCTTGCATAGTTTGGTAGATTTTTCTGTCTTGGTTAAAAGAGAAAAAACAGAGGTCATTGTCACTGCACCAGCACCAGCACCCTCCCCTGTGTTTAACTGCCCTGACCTCTGCTGCTTCTGGGAGAGCTTCTCGTAGAGAGGCTTCACCTTCTTGAAGTACTTCATGATGACCTCCCTGGCCGTCACGCTCATTTTTTTCACTGAAGAATTTGCAGAGACGCTGTCTAGGTCATGGGCGGTTTTGACGGGTAGGTTGTTCTCCTTACGGAAAACAGAGGAGAATCTGGAGAAGAAGAACTTGTGAGACTTTTTGGAGATGGAAGATGAAAGGTTGTTGCTGCTGCTGTTGTTGATACTGTTGTTGAGGCGCTTGAGTTCGTCTTCCTCTGTTACGGAGCTGGGGCGGGAAGAGTCGCAGTCAGGGAAGATCGCGAGGTCGCTGGTGAAGGAGGAGTGGGAGTCGTTGGAGCTGCTGCCGGTGGAGTCGCGTGCGGCGGTGGAGGCGGAGGAGGTGCTGGCGGAGGAGAGGAGGAGCGTGCGGACCATGGAGATGCGCTGGGAGAGGTGGAGAGGGAGGAGCTGACCCTTGTAGAAGAGATCATCGGCAGGGCAGAGTGCATTGGAGGATTTGCGGGGTGAGACAGAGATTGTGAACTCGAAGTCTGAGGAAGAAGAAGAAGAGAAAGAGTGAGAGGGTGATGAAGGAAGCGTGTATGATTTTGATTCATTCCCTCTTCTCCTTCCCATTTCTCTTCTAAGTTCTAACTCCATCAAACTTCCATTCCAGAGCACATAGCTCCATTTATAAGGTGAAATCGTGATTAGCGAGAACTAACGAAACCTAGTTAAGGATGTTAATGAAGACATAAGACAAGGTTGTTTGATTTTTGATGTGTGATTTGACAAACAGGAGCCGCATCTATAGCGAGGTAATAAAGACCCACATGGGAGAGGTGGAGCTTGTGAAAAGGGTTTTTAAATTGGAAGTTGGCCTTCTCATGTGTTGTGAGCTTTCTCATTGTACGTGTCATGTGCTCCAGGCGTTAAACTAGGACGACCAAACACATGGGACCTTCCTTCTTTCTCCTCTTCTCCACACTCACTTCTCTGTTCCCTCCCAAAATTCATCACTTTTTCCAATAATCATTTCTTCATTAATACTTCCATTAATAAAGTTGCACATCATCATCATCATAACCCAAGTTTTCAATTATTAGACCAAGATTCTTAAATTTTAATAATACTTTTTACCAAAAATCTACTTAGAGCTCCTGTTCAATTCAAGGATCTTTCATCCATTTTTATTTATTTTACTTGTGTAATCCTGAAAATTTATATGAAACTGTTTTGAATAATATAAATTTGAAATATTTTTATATTTTATCAATTTTTTAATGAAATAACTCCTATAATGAAATATCACTTGTGTACTTAGAAGAATAATTCACCACCAAATGATTTGCAAACACTCTAGGAACATGTCTAGAAGTTCATTTCCATGGTAAAAAACATTCACACTTTCTAAAAAAGATGAAATTTTTAGAAACTAAAATTTTAGTAATTTTCATTTTTAATAACTTTTTGAATTGTTCCTTTGAGTTGTTTTTTTTTTATTGTACTTCCATGTCCACTTTTGAACAGTCACGTGAACAACTTTTATAACTAATTACTCACACTATCTCGGTTATTAAACCTGAAAGTGGAATGATCTTAAGTTTATTAATTCACAAAATTAAGTAACTAAGACTAAAGGTGTAATTAGAGGTAAAGAAGGGTGTGTGTGAAAATTATTGTAGATTCTGGCAGTGGTTGTAGACGACAAAACAACATGCAATGCACTCGTGATATAATTTTGTTTTGAAGTTGCAGATCCGAAGGCCAATGATCGAAATGGTTTTGCATGCTGGAGGAAGTTGAAGAAAGATGATAACAGAAAAAACAATGAATTTGGTATTATTGATTAGTAATTAAAATTTGGCTGATTCGGCAGAAACCATAGTTGGTGCGTTTTTGGAAGTGTTGGAGCCATTGCAGTTTGTTGTCACTGTTGTCAGATAATTTGAGTCGGTTATCAAACCAACGCAATATGCATTCAGAGCAGGAACCATGGCATCACTGGTCGAACGACTCTCCCTACTATGCTTTCTTCACAAGCCACCCTAACAAATGCTGCATCTCACCATTCCTATAAATCATTTTTCCATCATCAATTGTTATTTTTTAAACATAAAATCGTCACTTTAAAAAACAATTCTTTGTAACTAGTGTTTTTCTTGTAACTTTCTTTTAACTGTTTTTTCATATTGTCACTGTAAAATTCATTATATAAGTGGCTAATTCTCCCTTCACCATGTCAACTGTAATATATACCTAAAACCTACACAAAATATATATGTATTTATAGAAGAATTTATTTATTATAAATATTATTTGATTTTGAGATTATGTTTTGTCAAAATTAAGTATGAGTTAAAATCTGATGTACTTTACTATATATATAATTTATACAAACATATAAAGATTTGGGAATCATGTTACGTAGTTTTTCTGTATAAAAGTTTTTCAAATAAAGATTATGACTTGAAATATCTATGACTTTTTGATCAATGCTAATTATTGCTTATTGGTTATTGTATATTATTGTATATGTTAATCACATATGAAATATTGCCTTTTAAGTATATTAAATATTTAAGGCACGCAAAATATATCAAAGTTGAAGTTTTCTTAATGAAAAAAATGAAAACTACATTATGAAAAATATGTTGTCTTTGAGTATCACAGATTCAAGTTTCAATATTTAAAAATATATAAGTATAGAAAGATTTTAAAGATCAACCTTAACAAATAAACATTCAAGAAGAAGTGTGAGAAATTTTCATAGCAAAAGTTTTTTTTTTTAGCACCTAATGCTAAAATGAAGAAGTGCAAAGTGAGATTTGTGTTGTTTTTAAGTCTTGAAGTTAATAAGTTTCAATGATCGTCATTTGTGAAAACTATATAAAGACTTACAAGTTGAGGAAAATTACAAAAATCACTAGAGCAATTTTTAAAGCTTTTAACATTTAATATATATTGTACATAAAACGTCTGGTCAATCGAGTTGTGAGCTAAATATTGTAAATCATTATTCTTTGAAGTATATCAAGTGAGTTTTCATTGTTATCTCTTTGTGAGTGTTTTTTTTATCATATCTTGATAGATTATAATTTTAGGAGGAGATTAAGACTGATGTACATAGAGATATGTGAATACTCGATGTACCTAAAGAGGTGTGAACATCAATGTACCTGAAGCCTAAACCCTAAATCATAAACCATAAATCGAGTTGTGAGCTAAACATTGCAAATCACCTTATGAAGTATACCAAGTGAGTTTTCATTGTTCTCTCTTTGTGAGTGTTTTTTTTTATCATATCTTAATAGGTTATAATCTCAAGAGGAGATATGTACACAGAGAGATGTGAATACTCCGTATACCTAAAGAGGTGTGGACATCAATGTACCTGAAGCGATCTATGTACTCGGTGTATCTAGAGAGGTGTAAATATTCATTGTATATATAGATGTATGTGTACACGTCTGTAATAATGTAACATTTTAAGCAATACATAGTCTAAATCATAGGATAAACCAATATAAATTTGTATCTTAATTTTCTCTTCTCTATTTATTATATTTTACTTTTGTATTATCTTTATCATTCTTGCTTAACAATAAACTAGACCATGATTATTAATTTTTAATTTAATAATGTAATTTTTAACTAATTATGCCTTACAATATGCAATCACACTTGAATTTGTATTTTTTAATTTATTTTTTAAATTTTAATTAAATTTGATTCAAAATTCTTTACTAACCATTGCCGTGGTAATTTCAAATTCAATTTAATTATGTCTTTATAAAATTTAGAGTTTTTACGAAAATTTTAATAATATTTGTATAACACTATCTAATTGTATTTTAAAATTGTTATTTCCTTATACTATTCTTAGTTATCTTAATGTATATTTTAACGTATATTGTCATTCTTAAGACTATTGAACATCCATATATTTTTTTATTAGTCATTTTATGATTTACATGAATTCAGATACTTAATATTTATCAAATAATATTTGATACACTGGCATGTACACGAGTTTTTTTTTTTTCATGAACTATATCTTGCCTATATGTTTTTATTTTATTTTATAGGTTACATTTAGTTTGATCACAGTAAAATCCATAGAAGAAGTAGGACGAAATTCATCACAAATATATTTTTATAACAAAATTTAATATAATGGTTTTGCCCAACATAACAGTGTATCAAATATTACTTTGTTTTAATAACTTTTAAGTTTTAACCACATTTTTCTGATAGGCAAAATCAAGAGATTTTCACTACATGTTGTTTGTCACAACCACACATTCTTAACTAGTTAATATCAGTTTATATATTTTAACTTTTTTGACTCAATTACATTTTTAAACTCTCATATTTTATTTAAAAGTTAAATTCTTGTAATATTCTCACAAGTTGTTAAAAAAATCTATCTAAATAATCTAAAAATTCATCCATCCTCCTCTGTACCTCTATTTTTGTCCTATATAAATAGTTTTCAATGTGAAATACAATTTTATATCACAATATAAACATCTAGAATATAACCTACATGAGAAAATTATTTATTTATTTTATTTTCTACAATGACATAATTTATACATTGAAAACACATTTTTTAATTTTAATTATATAAATAATATTTATCTTGTGTAACATACATAAAATAAATAATAGTTGTAATTGAATTTGATTTTAAATTATAATATATTTATTCTTTCGTCCCGTGAAACAATTTTTAGATAAAATTCAATACATTTTTCTAAATTTCATACAAAATACTATATATTTTTCTTCTTATAGGTCTAAAGTGTTTTGCCGGTAAAAGTATTTTTAATTTAAAAATTATCATATTATAAAAAATGTTAAGTTAAAATTAATTATTTTGGAAACGAGCTTATGCTTACATTTTGTCATTTTTCTATTATGGATTTTAATGCTTTTTATTAATTTAGCCAGTTATAATTTTTAAGTTTTAAACAAGATTCCATACATTTTTTTAAAACATTTAAAATGCCTATCCACAAGAAATGGTTGTCACTATTATTAGTTTTAAAAAAAATACTATCACTTATTATTTTTAAAATATATATTTTTCCGTTAAAGTAAATCCAAATCCTATAGTACGAACTAATAAAAGAAGAAAGGACAACTTTGTTGTTATTCCTATTTCAATCCAATCAAGTAAAGTTATGAATATTCCAACTCCTCAAACTTTAAATTCTTTATCTTTTGCATCAGATTTTCTTAATAAAATACTAGAATCTTTGAAATAATTGAAAATTATGGTAGAATTCTATTGAAATTATTATGAAAGTTTATTAATATATTTTGTAATCTTAAATCTTCAACAAATTCTTATAATTTTATTTCATTTGGCTTTTTTTAACTATTTTTTTTAAAAAGCAAGTAAATTTGATTGTTTATTAATTTTATTTTAATTTATGTTTAAATTTGAATTAAATTTTCAAATTAAAACAATTATCTTCTATTCAAAATAAAAATAGTAAATTCGGTTCGCATAAAATTGATTTTTTCTCTCTCCAAATCTTAATTTCAAGTCTTATAAATTCTAACTTTTTTATTTATTTTTCATTTTACTTATTTTTAATCATTTCATAAATCATTTTTTAAAATCTTAATATTTAAGTAAGAAATTAATTTAAAAATAAGTAAAAAAGTCTGGGGAAAATTAAATTAAATTAAATTACTCCAAAAAGTAAAAAGAAATAGTAATTAACTAAAAAAAACTAGCATTGCATGTTAAACCTGTTTTTTATTTGAACTACCCTTGATCTTCATATTGCAAAGAGGCGCAACGCAAGGCTGTTCTTTGTTCATCTCTCTGTTATTGCTCTGTATTTTCATTACAATTCCAATTTCTAGAAGTTGTTTTCGTAGTAATCAGGTACACCTTCACCCTATTCTCATTTATCACCTTGGATTTTTTTTTCATCGTTTTTTTTTCGTTTTTTCACTTACTTTTCACAAGATGTGAACGACGATGAAATTTCCACCATCTAATTCTACGATTTATGGTCCTCTGTGCCATTTGATGCTTTTCATTCAGGAATTTTATGTTACGAGTTTTGTGATATAAGTTTGGGAAGACAAATTGGATTTTCAGTCTCTGAACTTTTTGTTATCGGTCAAATGATTGAAATTTTGTTGGTGGCATTATGGCATACGCGTGATGAAATCGGAATTCGATTGCAGAGGTCTTTTATTGCTGAATAGTAGAAATGTGAAAAAGATTTATAAAATAAAATCAGATGATTATTATGGTTTTGCAGGAATAATGTCTTTTGGAAGGAATTCGCAAGCACATGGATATCAACATGGTGGTTGTTGTCCCACCTTTGATGGAAACAACAACAATGGCAACCGGAAGCGGAGCAGGATCAACTATTATCATGGGAATTATGACATTCGTGATCGCTGCTGGGCAGAACATGTTGTCTATTCTAATGGTAACAACTTTGATTACGGTAACTATGTTCAGCACGATGCTGTGCCTTCATCTTCGAAAAGGAGGAAACATCCAACTCCTAGTTGGGAAAACAACCAGAAACACTATCTTCCATCCACTGTCCAAGGCAATATCCCCACTACCTCCATTAACTTTCAAGAGCCTCCTAAAAGATCCAATGTTGATACCTCTATATCACCTATATGCAAGCTTGATTGTTCTATATTCGAAGATAAAGAGCCGGTGTTTATGTCAAGGAATGAGATTGATAAATGTTCTCCATCCAGAAAAGATGGTATTGATGTACTTCACGAGACACACTTGCGCTACTCGTACTGCGCCTTCATTCAAAATCTTGGGATGTGGCTTAACTTGTAAGATTCACATTGCTGGTCACATGCTTCGTGTTGTTTTTAAAACAATTAACATCATAAAGTTTCTGGATATATGTTTATGGTATTGTTACCTGAGGTTGCAAATTAATTGTTTGTCTTACACCTGTGTAAAGTTTGATATGTTCCTTTGCAGGCCTCAAACTACCATCGGGACAGCTATGGTTCTGTGCCACCGGTTTTTTGTTCGAAGATCTCACGCTTGCCATGACAGATTTGTTAGTCTGTTTACCCTCTAGCTTTGATTACCAACTTAATTTCTTACTAATTGCTTCACGATCACTGTGAAAACTACAATGTTCATGGAAGTTGTCATACTTTGAGAAGTGCACAAATTTTATCATATGAAATTTAGATAGGACATGACTCAAATGCGGGACAACATATAAAATTAGTATCAAATTAGCATCAAAACACAAATTTTTGATTGCAGGAAAGAATGTAAGACTCAAATTATTATTAGTTGACAAGATTCCATCATATATCTTAATTTTAGAGAAATGCCATCATTTTACTGTAGTATTTCCATTAGTTTTTGTATGAAAAATATTGTTTTTTGCCCACAGTCATTAGGAGTATAAGACTTATTTGATAAAATAAGTAATATTTTTTTATAAAAAATTATACAGCAGAAGACACTATTATAGATATTGAAAAAAATTCAGATAGGAAATATTTTGATGAGATAATGTCTATGAAATATCTTATATGGTTTATTCTCAAGACAGAAACAGTGATTATTTTGAAATGCCCATTAATCCTAGTAGACCGATGTGTGCGATTGCTAACTTTTTTTTATCTAAACAAATATGCAGTTACATCGGTATTCATATTTGTTTTTCGGAGTTGCTTCTCATGGTCAGCATGTGGTTTAATTAATTTTGATTGTGTCCTGTCACAGTTAATTTCTACTGCTGCCATTTTTCTTGCTGGAAAGTCAGAGGAAACACCATGCCCTTTGAATAGTGTGTTGCGAGCATCCAGTGAAATCTTATTTAAAAAAGATTTTACTTTGCTGTCCTATCTGCTTCCTCTTGTGAGTAGACTTCAAAATATGTACATTTTCGTACTTCTTTTGGTAACATGCTGGTAGGAGACAAGAAAAAAAAATCTTTATCAATGTTATGTGGATATATAATATACTCTGTCACTCATGGATATGGTTGTTGTTCTTCAATAAAATTTTAGATGCATAGTGTCATTTAAGCAGCATGTTACCTCAAGTCAGTCAACATTTTTCTTGAAGGCTTCTAAAATAATCTCCACTACTAAAGAATCTCGGGCAGGTTCTTCCTTGGAATAGGATTAAGTTTAATTTTCACTCATGTTGACTTGATTTGTTTTTCAGGATTGGTTTGAAAAGTATCATGACCGGGTGCTTGAGGCTGAGCTATTGCTGCTTACTACTCTAAATTTTGAACTTAATGTGCAGCATCCATATGCACCTCTTACTTCTATCCTTGACAAATTAGGCCCATCGAAGACTATTTTGTTGAACCTGGCATTGAACTTGATCAGCAAAGGGTGAGTTTTCATATTTGTTGGGTCTTGTACTTTCTGCAATTGCAACAGTATGTTTGCTTGTCCTTCCATTTTTGAACCAAATATGTACTGATACTAATGGGTTATCTGTGCCCAAGCCCACAATCAAATTCAAGTGTCATTTATTTTAGCAGCAAACATCTCAAACTTGTCCATGTATATTCGCTGCTCTCTCCTGGAAAAATACCTTTGATTTCAAGAACAGGTTCCCTGTATGGTGATTATTGTATGATTATATCAGTCAAAAGGAGATCATTTGAGCCGTTCCCATTCCAATTCTTGTTCTGCCTCCTTCAGCAGCCTGAACAAAGTCATGTCATTCCCTCAATCTCTCCATACATATTTTTGCCAGTTGTAGTCACAGTTCTTGTGGTGTGTCTTGCTCAACAAAATACATATCTGCACAGGAAATTCTCCTGACTGATGAGGAATCCAAATTCTATTGGCACTGCAATCCCTGCGACACCTTGAAATGTCAAGCCACAGAGGACTTCCTAATATCCTCAATGCTGGTGAGCGAGGAGCCCTGCTTAGCTGAATATTCAGCTGTACCATGTGTTTCTTTAGTGTCAAATAATGATTATGCAACACGGTATTTCCTCTTGATTGAGAGTGGATTCAACCTTTACCATGTGAGTGTCTAAAGTATCAATTCATTGAGAAACCATACAAGTTTGCTCACAATTGATTCTCCCTCATAACTTCTTTTGAGTGAAAACACCAATGATAGGATCTGGTGCAATCTGGCTGGGAGACTATATTTTATTGATGAGAAGAAAAGAGAAATTACAGAAAACAAAGAGCTCCGTGCAGTGGAAGAAACTTCCTAAGCCAAGTTAAGTCACAAATAGAGATGACATATTCCTATGTGACTCCCCTTATACATCAGTTCTGTCTTTAGTAACAAACTACTCTCCAAAACTGTATTTTCTCTCCTTTTCTAGCCTTAAGCCTAATAGACTTGTTGGATTTTGGGCTTGGGTGCAAATAACCCATCAGATACATATAAACCTCCCTTCCCTTTAGTCTGTTTTGGTTTGCATGTGCATGTATTGTTTCAACCTGAAGTCCTCTTTACGCATCATTTTTATTGGTTTTTACTTGGCTCGTACAGTGTAATACACAACAATTACCCTAAAAAACATAGTGCATTTTCTTGAGTTCTAGAGAGCTAGTAGCCTTGGTGTCTCCCCTCAAATTTTTGGTTAAAGGTTATTAAACCTCTTAATATTTTTCTTTAGAGTAACTGTTCTTTGTAATTAATCTTTCATGGGGTATTGAATCTTTTGGCATGCATATAGTGAACTGCTGATAGTTTAATGAGCATGCTAGCCTGTATAATATTTTTAGCTGGTGGGTTGATATACTGTTTAATGTTCATGGAACATTTGTTTTACATCTGGAAGTGAACTGCTGATAGTTTAATGGATTGCCATACCCTAAGCAACCTATGTGGATAAACTTTTGCTCAAGTGCTTCTTACAAAATAAAATAAGAAAGAAAATGACATTAACTTAACCACAAACATCATAAATTAGAATTAATTTATGCATATGCTAATTTGTAAAACTTCTCTCATGTTAGTTTCTACATAAACTAATTACAGAGAAGTCTATTTTTAATTTCTACATAAACTAATTACAGAGGAGTTTATTTTTTTCCTTTTTGTTTTCTTCTTCTAAAAATGCTTACGGATAAGTTTATCCAAATTAGTTCTAAGAAACTTTTCTATTGGCTGCCCAAGATAACTACTACTATTCCTCTGCCCCTGATTTTCTGACAAACCCTCCATGCTTTGTGGGTAAGAAACTTTTCTTTTGGCTGCCCAAGACAGCTACTACTATTCCTCTGACCCTGATTTTTTGACAAACCCTCCATGTTTTGTGGGTTATCTATTCTGATGACTTCAGCCAAATAGGTTACCTTTTTTATGAGAGAATAATATCTTTTTAATGAGGTCAAATAGGTTATCTTTGCACTTTAAATATGATAAACAGAAAAAAGAAAGCATTTAATTTTTCAAAATGGTACCTTGGAGATAGTCTCTCCGCTTTACGGGAGTAATGTTGCATATATACACCCTTCCCAAGCCCCCACTATGGGAGTCTCATGTACTGGGTTGTCTTCTATATTTCCTCCTCTGGTCTTAGGTTTTTGTTTATTTCTTTCAACCTGCTTTATTAATTGATTAGTTGGTTTTTACGAAAACTATTTTGAGCTGGAATATGCTGATAAATAAAATCCCTTTGTTTTAAACTGTTTCCTTTATTATTTTTGAGGGCTGATCTTTGAGTTTGTGCAAGGTGTCTCAATCAATCCCCCTTCACTTTTCTAGCCACATTGAATTTTCGGTTACTCACTTGGATTATTTCCTTTTCGTGGGAGTTTTAAATTTGCATAATATATGTTGAAATATTTGAGGTTTTCATTTGATTTTAACCTAGCTATTTTTTAGCATACTTTGATACCCTGTTCTTGTTAATGTCGTCTTTCGGATTTTATATCTGATCAAAACTTGTAATCTCACTGTTTATTGACATTAAGACTAGTCATTAAGATTGTCATGGAAATGCACAGTTGAAGGTTTAACTGGCCATCATTTGCAACAGTACATGCGAAATAGTTGCTAGTCATTATAGAAATCAACAAGAAGAGTAACAAAACTATAGAATCTGGTCACCCAGAACTTAGAATTTCACCTTCTTTGACTGACTTGGTGAGTTAGATGAACTTCTGCAGCCTGTATATAGTTGCTGTAAACATAAGCTCATCATTGTACAAACTCAGTATAATCAATACAAAAATTTCCTTTCTCTATATTTTTTTCTCTTCATCTCTTAATATGGTATCAAAAGCTCCTTGATCCTTATCCATGAATTCCGAAAATATCCTCCTATTCCAGCACTAATTTTTCATGAAACCATGTAATTTTCACAATAAGTTGTCCATTTCCTATTAAATCTGAAAATGCATGTTGCAGCCAACTTATCTTATTTAAGTTTTCTTTTTCACTTTAACTTCCACAATTCCCGATTCACATTGTACATTTGGAGTTTGTTTTGAAGATGTTGTCCTGTTCTTCTTTCATTGTTCACACTGTTTCATATCTTGCTGTTTTTAATTTACATTGAAGCTTTAGTTCTTTGAAAATGAATGTTCATTGGAGTATAGTATTGGTAGATTAGTGCCGGACTTTGTGAACTAGTGACTTAAGTTATCAAGGAAGGTTCCATTCCAGTGTTGGATTTTATCATTCTATATTAATTTCTATCTTGAGATTACTTAGAGGTAAAGTTCTTTATCCATGATTAGCTGCAGGTTTGGACTAAAATTATCAGGAAGATTTTTCTATTCTTTGTTTTTTGTTGGAAAGGATAAATCAAATTCTCCTTCCATTTTTTCATGTTCTGTATTGTGTAATGTTGTTAAACTTACAATTTGCACCTGCAATATGGACAGTGGTAGAGGATTTAGTGAGTTAATCTGTAGTGCAGAATAGGATGCATTCATCACAAGCATTCTGATTCCCATATTAGCAAGGCTGTCCAGATCCAAATGTAGAGCAGAAGATGTTGCATTGGCATTAGCTTTGAAAGATTCAATTGTTTGCAACGTGCAGCACCCTGTGTATGCATTCTGATTTTAATTACATAGATTTCTGGAGTTTAAAGCCCCCACAGCATATTTGGCCTGCAAATCTGAATAATTCTCTAAATGAGTATAAGATAATGCTATAGTTTGGTACTCTATCAGCAATTGTGCCGAGATTCTTGGAATAATATTCTTCCTGAGTTGCTGCCTTGTTGGTAAGGAAAAGTAAGTAAATTTGTGTTTTGCTGTTGGAATCAATGTTCAATTTTGTACGTCTTCTTATTTCAATAGTTGGCATGATCTCAGATATGGTGAAAACATGTGTTAATTTTTACAAGAATCTTCTATTCTTGTTGCTTTGGATAATTTGCTGTTTGCATATCTCTGAATGTATGTTAAGAGATGCTTGCAGAACGCATGTGTCTAGTGTGATTTTCTGACGCTAGAAAATGGTGTTTTGCAGTCTTCAGAGCTCTCTATGGCTTCAATATAAACCCCATCACATTGCTGCGGGAGCTGCCTATCTTGCTTCAAAGTTTCTGAGAATTGATCTTACTGCTTATCACAATATCTGGCAGGAGTTTGGGGCAACACCATCCATTCTTGGGGGTACTCTGCATCCTCTCTTGAATAGCGTTGAATTTATACTAATTTGGTTTCTAGAGTGGTTCATCAGTGATGGATAAGTGGAGTTTGGTTGATTTTCGAGAGAGGAGAAGAAACAATTTCGTCACTATATTGCATCAGTTGATTATTTTTGGAATAACGGGGTCTGATGTCATGTCAATCTCTTTAATTTACTCTTTCTTTTAATAAATTTGGTTTAATCTAATCATTTGAAACCTGAAATCTAAAATGTAGGTTTGTGCTTTGTAGCTTTTCAAAGGAGTTGTCTTGAAAATGTGACTGGACTTCCATATGTTAGATTAATGCTGAAGCAGAAATAAATTTCCAAAATTATGATAGAAATTTCCCAGATTCAACCATAGTTGTTGGATGGAATAAAGTGCTAGGACCACTTATGCATCTAAATGTTAACATTGATGCCAACTCATTTTGTTAAAAATTCTGGGAAAAGTTATGATTACGCATGCTTATTAGTTAATACTGTTTCTAACTTTTGTGCAGATATCTCGCAGCAATTACTGGAGCTCGTTTAAATGTATAAAGGAGATGGTTATTGTGGCTTCTAGATACAGAGTAGAGTATGGTGCTGTGTTCTGTTTAAAAAATGCCTCTGAAGGAAACCATCATAGATTGTCTCTGTTGTTTATGTTCAATTTGATGGATATTATATATATATATATATATATATATATATATATATATATATATATATATATATTATTT
>Ga0123341_1002944_pt1 | contig 14358 bp, 10 predicted proteins | sample Turbeapinknodule_FD_89959 | JGI IMG/M metagenome (GOLD analysis project Ga0123341, IMG submission 89959) | Root nodule microbial communities of legume samples collected from Mexico - Turtle bean Mexico pink nodule | ecosystem: Host-associated > Plants > Roots > Nodule | place: Mexico: Nepantla... | reverse complement strand
TTAAAATAAATCATGCTCCAAAAATTTCTAATCTAAACACACTATAAAAGATAAATTTATAGCAATAAACCCAGATTTCTCGTTGCTAAAAGTTTGAACTTTATAATTTTGCTTCTAAGATTGGCTTGGACGAGGATCCCAGACATGAGCAGCTTCAGATCACTGGGAATCGAATGGCTTGAATATGTATTTCACAAAAATGAGTTAATCCCACATTCCTACCTTCCCCAAGAAGAACACTTTTTGCCCAAGAATTAGCCCAAGTGAGTCTACGGAAGATCCAGCCCAGTTACAGAACATTAATAACCCAAAAGTGAGGCAACGCGTTACCTAAATTACATGTAACTAGTGAAAAATTACTCTAACTGCAAGAAATTGGTATCCATTTGGAGCTCTCTGCAATAGAAACAAGGCCTCAAACCATGTTGGGTCTTTGTGGCAATAGTAGATTATAAAACTTATCATGCAAGAAGAAATTCTTTCCCTTGTTATCAACAGCCTTTTTCCACCCACACCATCCCCCATTGACTATTTTCTTTAGATCATCCGAACCTGTATAGTGGGGATCCAGTATTAAAAATGCACAGTCTCCACTTGCTTCATTATAATCCACTCCCAAGAGTGTATATGCTAGTACACCACCACCTGCATTTAGAAACCAAAGCATTATGACAAATATCATCACTCTTAGCCTCCCTGCCAAAAATTTCTAAAAGCAATGCATATAAAATAACAACTCATTGAGTTCAATATGTAAATGAAAATATACAGCAGAGTTTAGAATTTCAATCCACCATACACAGAAGGCCTGGTCAGACTAGGTTAAGCATAGAAAACCAAACCTTGAGTCAAATCAAACTAACATTTTTTTTGTAATAACTGAAGTGAAATAGATTTTGGTTCAGTGAACTAGTGTAGAAAATACAGTCTCCCTGAACTAAGGCAATTGATTCAAACCTAGACACATTCTCACCACTCTGCTTAATCCACTCTGACTCCCTCCCATCTCTTCCCTTCAATCGATATTATTGACCTACTGAGCTAGTCAAAGACCACTTCACCAACAGCATCAATCCCTCGGCCATCACTGAAGAAGTCCTCATCAAGTTCCCTGGCACAACACCTGATAGAAACCATTCCTCTAGGTTGAATAAGCCCATTCAGGTCTATACTCATAGGCCTAAGAATAAGAAGCAGAATTGATTGTTAATGGTATCCTGTTAGAGTAGGGATAGTACAGGATATTTGGGGAATGGTTGATTCTGATATATTTCCCTTCGTAATTGATTTTGTTAGAAGGGAGTGGGGTTGGTTATATATTTTTCCTTTGTAAGAATATGAGGATTTTCGGATGAATCCTTGGAATAGATATTTGGGTAGAGAGATACCTCTCTTGCTTGTGAGAGCTACGCTCTCTTGAAACTTCTCTTGCCTTTAAAATCTATTACCATAATTCTCTAACTGCATGCAACTCTAATACAGACTGATCATTAGTGTTTTCATTGAGAGAAGCATGTCCTTCAACAAGAGTACAAGAATGACTTGTTGAAACTAACCTCGCACTCTAGTCTCATGGAGCCTCCATTACAACCCAATCCACAGTGATGGAGTCACACTCATCGAAGCTAGAATTCTTCCATTGTAGCTGACCTCTCTCTCTCTTCAGACCATTCTTGATGAGAAGCGTGAAGCACGACTCTCAGCTCTCACTTCCGCTTTGAGCTCCAAACGCAAAATCACCCTTCCTCCAACGAAACTATGATGGCCAAATGTGTGGACCTTACCTCTTTCTCCGAAGAGGATCCTGTGGAATGGCTTGGGAAGGTAAAGCAAAGCTATAATTCTCCATCCAAAATACGCCTCCAAAAGCACGTACGTCCCTCGTCCAAATCTACATGGAGGACGTGACCTACCACTGGTTCAAGGTCCTTTCCAATATGGGACCCAATTTGCAGTGGGGTAGGTACATTCAAATGAGCTCTCTCGAACTGATATGGTGACCACTAATTGGGCAATCTGTTTGAGATTTACTTATTATTTAAATGTGGGGGGTTAAATTCTTGTCCAGGAACTCAAAACTTATCATCGTCGGAGCTTTTTGAGAGAAGAAGCATAGATTTATGCATTTATGCTTCAAATGTGGATGCAATTGGGGCCTGGCCCACGTGTGCCAAGATTGAAATATGCATCTTCTAATCTTGGAAGGAGACAAATCTCCCACAAAATAATGAGAATTATGTTGTACTAGTGGTGATTCGCTCTCACCTGACAGTTAAGAGATGAAGTGTCAGACACAGGATTATCAAGTTGGAACCAAGGGATTTAGTTCAAGCAAAAACTATCAAGTTTAATGGAGAATTGAAGGGATATACAATTCTTCTTTTTATAGATAGTGGCACTACCCACAACTCCCACCAACTCACTTTGTCTCATGTAGGACTTGGCAATGGATTGAAGTGCTTTTCACAAGGCCTATGCAAAGTCATTAGAGTCAAGGTTGGCCAATACTTCCTCTATGTAGAAGCTCGCGTAGGGGTTTTGGCATCATCTTGGGAATGTTGTGGTTGAAGACCGTTGGACGCACCACCATAGATTGGCGTCGAACAGTGTGTTTTGAAGATAAGGGCGAGGTTATCACTCTGCAAGGGTGGCACCTTCATGGCTTATCAATCAACAACTCTAAAAGGAGTGCTTAAGAAAATGGTCATTAATGAAGATCATATTATCTCAAGTGCGAGAAATGTTTGGCCAAATTTACGTGAAGTCTTGACAACGTATGAGGTTGTATTCCCATCGCGCTAAGGGCTTCCACCCAAGCCAGCTCAAGATCATGCTATCACCTTGTTTCTAGGGACCAAGCCAGCTAGTGCCAGACCTTATCATTATGCATATCATCATAAGGACAAGATAGAGAATCAAGTGTGCGAGCTCCTTTGTTTTCTAGCTAGTAATCTTGGTTAAGAAGAATGAGGACTTTAGGAGGATAGTGTTGATTTTCGTGCCCTAAACAAGGTGACTATGTTAATATCATATTCCAATTATGAATTGATTTATGAGCTTCTTGGACCCCATGTCTTCTCTAAATAGATCTTAAGTCGGGCTTCCACCAAATTTGAATGCATGATGTGAATGTTCCCAAGAGTGCTTTTCAAACCCTCGAAGGTACTACGAACACCTCATTATGCCCTTTGGATTAGTTAATGCTCCGACCACATTCCAATCAATATGAACATGGTATTTCATTTTACATTGTTTTGTTCTCGTCCTTTTTTATAATATCCTTATGTACAATCCAGATTGGAGCATACATTTGTCCCATTTGCATGAAGTCTTGCTTTAACGGAAACAGATTCCTTCGTAGCAAATGGGAAGATATACTCATTTGGTTTGTCCTCTATAAACTATCTTGCACATGTGATCACTGCTCATGGAGTTCAAATGGATCCCCACAAGGTCAAATTTGTTGGAGAGTGGCCATTCCCCACTACTACTAAGGAGGTACAAGCATTCTTAGGCCTTGTTGGTTATTATTGTAGGTAGATCTAGGTCTATGGAAAAATTGCCTAAGGATGGGTTTGAATGGAGAACCAAACAAGATGAGGCATTCTTTTGATTGAAACAATGCCTTGCATCCTTTCCTGTTTTGGATACCAGATTTTCATCACGAGTTCATCATTGATGTGATGCATCAGGAAGGGGTATTGGGGTGGTATGATGCAGCAGAACCAATTGCTTGTTTTAATAAAGCACTTGGTCCACCTAACCAAGCTAAGTCTGTTAACGAGAAGGAGATAATGGCGGTACAACATTAACATCATTATTTATTGGGAAAAAGTTGAGGTATTTACTGACCATTCCAGTCTTCACCATCTTCTTCAACAATGTTTGACAACCAAAGATCAACAATGTTGACTCTTGAAGCTCATAGGGTTTCAATTTGAAGTAATATATTAGCCTACTCCAAAAATTTAAGTCCTAATGCCTTATCTTGACAAAATGGAGGTTGTTTAATTAAATACAATTGCCATGATGAGCCTTTTTGGGCGGATTTTCCCAAGGTCTCCAATGAAATTCAGCAAGACCTTGAGCTGGTTATGTTAATGGACCAGGTCCAAACTGGTAATGCTACAATTCCCAACTATTTTTGGCAGAATGGGTACTTGTTCTTCAAAGCCAAATTGGTGTTGCCTGCCTGCTAGTTCCACCTTCACTCCCGCACCATTCAAAGAGTATCACGTGTGTTGGTAGGACATTCAGGTTTTAATAAGATGTACAAGTGACTTGCCGCCAACTTCTTTTGGAAAGGAATGAAACAAGCTATCATCACATACATTCGTGAGTGTGACATGTTAGCATAACAAATATCAAGCGTTGTTTCCAGCTAGGTTAATCCAATGTATCCCCATTCCCAATGTTGTTGTTTAGGAAGATATTTCCCTTCGTTTCATCGCAAGTTTGTCATGCTCGCATAGATTTAAGGTGATATGCTAGTATTCATAGATAGATTGTCTAAATACATGCATTTTCTTCCCCCTAAAGCATCCTTTCACATCAAGTGTTTGTCCATGAAGTAGCTAAATTACATCATAGGGACCCCCTTTTCTTGAGTCATTTTTGGAACAAATTATTTTACCTCCAAGGAATTGTGCTACGCATGAGCACATCCTATCATCCACAAACAGATGGGGTTGAAAACTTTTTTTCTATGCTTTTCCTTTAAGCAACCAACCAAATAGTACACGTGGCTCTCTTGGGCCAAATTCTGGTATAACACCTCCCATACAGCAATAGGTTGAACTCCCTTTGAAATTGTCCATGGTTGTTCTCCTCCCTCTCTGACCCAATACCTTTTGGTTGAAACTTTGGTGGACTTGGTTGTTGTTGTTGTCTTGATCGATTATGATGAGGCACTCCGGCAACCAAAGCACCATTTCCACCAAGCTCAACCGACCATGAAGAAGAACGCTAACAAAAATCATCGACAACTTGAGTTCAGCTTCAGTGACTAGGTGTATGTCAAGCTCCAACCCCATTGCCAAAATTCAATGACTCACCAATTCCAAGCCCTCTCCCCGCTACTATGGACCATTTCAAATCCTGTTTGAGGTTGGAGTTGTTGCATACACTAGTTACCCAACCAGACTCAGATTCATTCAATTTTTCACGTGTCTCAGATGAAGCGATCCGTCACCAAGGGATCTCCTTTATATGCCATTCCCCCCAGTTTTATATTTGTTGAGCCTTAGCTTCCAATACCAGAGGCAGTGTTGGTTGTGCAAGATGGTAAAGACTCGACCCATTTAGCAGAATGGCTTGTCCTTTAGAAGTTACATATCAAGGAAGCCACATGGGAGTCTACAACAACCATTTGTGCCAAGTTTCTGGATTTCAGCCTTGACGACAAGGCTAATTCGGTTGAACAGGGTATTGATAGAAACCATTCCTCCAGGTGGAATAAGCCCATTTAGGTTTGTAATCGTAGGCCCAAGAATAAGAAGCAGGATTGATTGTTAATGGTTTTCTTTTAGAGTTGGGATAGTATAGGAGAGGTATTTGGGGAATAGTTGATTATGCTTCCCTTTGTAACTGATTCTGTTAGAAGGGAGTAGGGATGATTATATATATTTCCCTCTTTAAGAATATTGGAGGATTATCAGGTGAATCCTTGGAATAGATATTTGGGCAGAGAGAATTCTCTCTTGCTTGGAAGAGCTCTTCTCTTAGGAAACTTCCTGCCCTTTAAAATCTGCTATTGCATGTACCTCTGATACATACTATATCAACATCATTCACCACATCATCAGATACAGGGATGAGCCAGCATGTAGCACCCGTTTTTCATTTGTCTTTGGCAGGGCCAAAACATTGTCATGTTTACATGCCTATTCACTGGCACGATTCAATGAGTACTAAGCAGTAGTCAAAGTCAACTGCTCTCATGCACTATACTACAACTACTGCTTTTGTGCCTGTAAGGAAGATTCTAACTTGAGGAACAAGGAAAGGGGAAAGTATAAGAGTAGGGTTCCACCTTGCTGAGCTATTATTTTGCAGAACACAGCAGCTTCTCAATCCAAGAAGTGTCAGAACAAAGTTAGGGTTCTGTTCTTACCAGTTTTAAGAGAGAGTACTTTCAGTCATTTTGTTTATAATGTCAGCCAAATTGTATTACTGAAAAACTGTTTTAAAAAACTAATCCAGGTTCTTGAACTGTTTTAAAAGGTTAGGTTCAGTTTAGTTCACAGTCTGGTTGGTTCTTTTGAACAAGCCTATATTATACACGGAGATGCCATATATAAATGGCAGATAAAAGCAAAAAATTACATAATTTACTAACCAATCATAACAGGTGTACTTTGGTTCTCAAAGTGCAATGCTAGCTCTCGACATTTCTCCGGCAGCTCAGATCCAGATCTAACATTGATGACTTTGCATGTAACCTGTTAAATCTCCCAAACAAAATAATAAGAACTCAATTAGGCTCACAAGAAATACATATTTCAGGCACTTTGTTCAGTAATGGATCAAGAATTTAGACTCGAGTCTTCTTTGGGGTGAGAGGGCTCAACATATATTGTTCTGATTCTAGTCAAAGAACCATAAGCACAATGCCCAGTTAGGTTTTGGGCCCAAAAGGCCAGCTGCATCTATAGACAGTTAAATAATAAATATAAACTTGAACATTAAGAAATGCTAAGATGAGCAATACTTACACCCAAAAGTTTGTCCAAAACAAAGCTCAATTCAATAGCACCGATCCATTCTCTTGATCCAATAAAAGAAGGGTCTTTATCACCAATCTCAACAAGTGTCTGCTGTATTTCCCTGAGAAAGTTGTTGGTTTTTTACCAGCCAAATCATGATCATACACATGAATATGACAAAACAAGATCTTGCTTGCCACAAGTGAACTTCAGCAAGACTTACTGATTCAGAAAATTTCCCATTTAAGTGAAAAACAAATGACTCTTTTAAAAGACCAATTTTTTAGTCAATTGCACAACAAAAATAAAAACGTCACACAATTTTGAACCTGAAGAGACAATAAAAAATAATGAAAGAAATGATATCTTCCCTTGAAATAAAATTCACAATCAGACGAGAGTAAAACGTAATTACCTATGAGAAGGAACTTCTATGGACGTGTAGTTTTGAAGTCTGAACCATGAAATAATAGTCTGCAGAGAGCGGTATGCACAACCCCATCCCTAGGAAAATCAATTTAGGGATTTAGTTTATAATACTACAAGAAAATTGAGATATTTTGTTCTAATAATATCTGCAATCTGCAGGTATGTAAATATAATGATGTTTTGTTTAGTTGTTCCTTGATTAGACAAGAAGTCATCACAGTAACTGGTCCATAAACGCTCATAGCTTCATTAGTTTTATGCCAAATAAAACCAGACTTGGTATGATTAGTCTTCTATTGAACTAAATAACAAAGCTCTTCTTTCGTATGATGTAAGATGACTGGCTCTCTGCGAGATCAGCATTGTAGTTTCTAAGATAGTTAAGCTGTTGTTATTTGTCGCCAGCTCAGCAAAGTTAGTTCTCGGTTAGTTAAGCTGTTAACTATTGACAGCTCAACAAAATTTGTTAGAGCTTCCCTATACCCTATAACTTTTTATTTATTTATTTTGGAATAGAGGGAAGGATGGGCAACACAAGGAAAGACAAAAAATGTCAATTCCATGTTTCCACAAGTTGCATTCCTTGTGCAGCTACACATCAGATGCTACACATCAGATGACCTTAGTTTTCCTTTATTCCTGTCTCTTTTCATGTTTTATAAGCAAATATAATGGTATATTAATATAAGTGGATGCCAATAATATCGAAAGAGAGACATTGAGAAGAAAACATGTGTTTCCAAGACAGGACAAGTGTTTGATTTATATTGACAAAACAACGTAGGAAATACATATATAATCTAGATATTCCTAATTATTAAGAATCTGAGTCTTATTTCTATAATTATAACAAAAATTATTTACAAATACATTTTTCTTTTATGCATAACCAGTTGGTTACATGACATTTAATTGCCTATTGCACATTAATGCAGTGAAAGCAGCTTTGTGTCCCTGTTTACAAAATCCAAGCACCCATAATACCCTATCCCAACCAATCACAATTACATACCCTGCCTCACTAAATACATTACATTACCCCAAAGAGCCTGAAAGGAAACTAGCAAGGAAATGCCAAGAGTCCAACATTCCAAACTAATAATTCTGTAACCCATAGTTTCATACAGAATTATAAAGAAAAACCAAACTATTAATAGACTAATTCAATTCTATTTTTTATTATCATTTTTACAGACAAATAATTTGGAATATGTTTAAAAGATTACTTAACAAAGAACAATTTTCAATATTCTATTTTTATTCATTTAAATTTCAAATGATTTTTCCCTTATCGCAACCCAGACCATAATTTGCAACTGCCTAAACAAGATTAGGTTAATCAGATAATATCAAACCAGTCAGCAAACCACCTAGATGTGTAATTTCAATTGAGCATGAAACAAAGATGACATGTATTTAATGAACAATCATTACTAAGCAGAAGAATTGCAATTACCGAATCATTATAACCTTCGTGAAGGTAATGGAAGTACTCATAGGAACCTTGAACAAGGGAAACAGTTCCCCCAGTAACTGCATAAACCACAACCATTTCAAATGAAAAAAAGAAGAATTAAATTTAGAATGAGAAACAGACCAGAAAAGCAACTTACCCCCACTACTTGGAATCCCAATGTGGACATCTCTGAGCAAAGTTGAACCTAGTATTACCAATAAATATAAGAAACTTAGAGCATATGACATCTGTTAAGGAGTTAGTATCGGAAAATAGAACCTGAAAAGAGGCACGTGCAATCTTAATCCTGAGCACCAATAGAACATAAAGAACAACCCATTCAAGTACCTTTCTGTAGAGAGACCATGTCATTGTTCTTCAATTTTGCAAAATCCAAGGCGTTAGAAATTCTTAGAAGGGGACGATCATAGGGTAATCCCAACCTTGAGTGCAGGGATCTCCTAACTTCAACTGCAGAAAGCATGAACAACTCATTAATCATTAGTACTAACATGCTGAAATCATAAATGATAAAGAAAATTGGAAAAACCCAAATGTTATAGTATGGTTTTTTTCTATATTTTCTAATGACAAAAACATTGTAAAAGTATTATCCTATCGATGTTAGAGTTCAACAGCATACCTTGCTTCATTTCTGTCTCCCCAAAACTTAGTTCGTAGAAAACAGTTATTGGATGCAGAATACCAGGAGGACTAAAGTGATAAGATTTTAGCTGACAAATAAATAAATTGCTAGTCAATCAAAAGAACATAAGTATTACACACAGTGAAAATATATCTTTACTGTGAAACAACAATAACTAAATTAAATAATAAAAATTCACAGAAATAAAATCATTTTTTTTGTGAATTTGACCTGGTTGGTCACTAATAATCATTAGGGTGATTTGCAAAAGAATAATAATGTTTTTTCGATACCACACTTTCATTATGAAAGAATATGTGCCGGATAGGTTGAGTCCAAATTCATACCATTAGTACCTCACATTAATATATATTAATTTCTAATTTTTTTCATTTGAACAATCAATCCTTAGTAACTATCAAAGGTGATATAGGTCTGGTACTTCTAAGTTCTAACCATTTAAACTATAAATATTTCATAATTGTAAAACAGATCATCATATATCTGAAAGTTCAGATGAACATCATTATGTGTAGTCATCCTGGTGCGTTACAGCCCATATTGAATTGAAATTGTCACTTTCACAGGTGAGTTGTAGTATACAAAGAAATAATGTACATATTTGAGAGTATATTACTATATTTTCAAGGGAAAAGCAAAAAATCCATTTGAAACTGTAATGAGAGGATAGAGGAATGAGAATAAGTCTTTGTACATGCATTAACTATAGAAGGATGATCTTTTAGTGAATTGGAATCACCGTGGAATGGAGAACCATAGAAAGCTTATTTTCCTCACCTGGGGATGTTGTTCCAAAAGGTTGGGCAACATCAACTTCTGCACTATATTTAACTGGTCAACTAAGCCAGGTATGATTAAACTTGAAACTGCATATTTTAGTGGAAGCTCCCTGGAAGAATAGCAGAGTACATCTAGCTTAATATCCACAACAAGGAGTCTAGCTTCTTCCTCGACTGAAAGCAATAATTCAACTTCAAATAAGAAAAGCTAAAAACAAAAAGTAAATCATTTTTCAATGAGCAGATACTGGACATCAAATACAATCCACAAATCTTGACCTGGAAAGTATTCTGCAACAGGCACAGTAGAAGCTGATGATGTCCCGAAGCTATTAAAGAGAACACTAACTTGAATAGTATCTGCATTCTAAGAAGAAGAAAATTTCACAAAATGGGCAATGGTAGTCATTTGACTATTCATGAAATACATAACAGAAAGGAAAAGAACAAAGACAGGATAAAAAACAAAATCACAAATACTATCAGAAAATATAGGAAAAAAACCAAAAAGTTTAAAAGAAAATGGAAGTTAAAAAGAAAATCGTAACAATTGTTACCTCTGCAGAAAAAACTGGTGAACCTGCTTTACAGCCAATTGAAAAGTATGAACATGATAGTGAGCTTGCATCAGAGCCATCATCATCCTCAGCCAAAGTCTTGATCTTGGAGAGGTCTGCATAAAAGTCTAATTGTACACCTCTAATTATGACAGGAGGAGGTATATCCTGAGAGGTTTTGTTTGACGTTTCTAACATGTACACAGCCTGAGGGTCTCTTAACTTGGCAATAACAGCTTCAGCAGCCTGTACATATGCCTTCTCAACATCTGCAGAACAAAATTTGTCCAGAATTTATGGCATTTAGAACAAAGTGATAGTGATGATAGATGCATGATGGATAAGCATTTCTAAAAGAAAAAAAATAAGAAAATAACTGAAAAATGAACTTTGTCATGGGCTAAAATTAGCTTAGTTATAAATAAAAAATAAAAAATTGGAGAAACTATCAACAAATTAGCACATGGAGAAGCCAAGTTTAGCTAATGAAAAAATAATTTATATTTTTTTCTATTTTTATTTTTTGTCAGTGTTTATGGAGAAACTCGTTCAAATATTAAACTTCTAAAAGTTTAAACTTGAAAAAGTGGCATCTAATCCTCCTATAAGTTCATCTTAACCCCAAATGCAAACCTAAAGTGAAATGAGGAACTTACAAAGTACAACATTGTGACTCTGATTAATAATAACAAAAGTTAAATCTAAAAAGATTTTTCAATTGCAGCAAAGATTATGTTTCTGCAAATATCACAACTTCTGAACCAGAGAGAGAGAGCGCGAGAATAAAGAAAACCTACCAGTTGGATTTTTGAGAGCATAATAGAGTGGCAACTTAATCGGAAGCTCACAGTGAAGCAGGCAACCATTCTCCCACAAACACTTTTCCGAATCCTGTTCCTCTAATACCGACGGAACAGCCTCAAGGCTCGTCACATTCCCACTCTCAGACACAAAAAACCGCAGGTCGCTGGAATCTGAACCGCAAACAGCTCCAATCACCGGGCGATCCGTTCCTTCCCCGTAGAGCAGTTTCCGCAATGAACGGGCCACGTCCACGGCCGCACGAGCATTGGATTCCTCGCCGGAGGCTACGGCTCCGATGATTTCGAAGCCTTTTGGGAGGAGTGTGCGCAGGTCCTCCGATTCCTTGCGGAAATCGGGGGAGGAGGAGGAAGGGAGAGAGTGGATACATCGGAAAAAGGAAGCGACGGTGAGCGGCGGGAGGAACGGCGATCCGACGAGCCAGAAATGGATTTCCGGGTCGGATCCTTTGGTGTTGAGTTGCTTCGGGCGGCATAGCAGTCTCACGCGACGGTTATTATCATCAGCCATCGAAATTGTCCTTCTTTTCTGCCTCCAATTTCAATTCAACGAAACAATGGAATCGGGGGAAACCGTTTCTCTTTTCACTTGAAACGGTACGAACCAGTGTGAGTCTTCTTGGTCAGTTATGTTTTGTTTGTTCAACAGTGGACCTTCAATTAACAAAAAATAATGGATTTTTATTTATATATCTTAATTACTTTGATTGAATTAAATAAAGTTAATAGACTTATAATGTAAAATTCTCTTAGTATATGTATTTTAAAATACAAACTTTTTAAAAATAACTATTAATATTAAAGTATTATTTATTAAAGATTTGTTTTGAGAGTAGAAAGGAAAGGAAATGAGATAAAATATATTAAAACCACAAAATCAAATTAGCATAGGAAATGATAAAGACTGACTTTAAATCCTAAACTTTTTTAATCTTTAATTAAAAATATAAGATCAAAATTAAAAATTATTAAAGTAATTTAAATGAAATAAGAGATTATAGTGAAAAATTATTAACAAAATCTAATAAAAAAATGACTATAATTAATTATGCATGAGACATAATTGAGTAAATCCCACGACTTAATCAATTAACAAGTCAGATTTAATTGATTACACATATCTAATCGATTACACATGAGATCTTAATCAATTAACATGTCAAACTTTTTCATCTTTATTAATTTTTAAAAGCATGATTGATTATATTGTAATCCATTAAGCAACTTTTAATGGGTTATGAACCAAAATTCAACCCTTCACCATGCATTTTCCACTATTTACCATTCACCACCACGTAGGATCACAAATATAAATGAATCATTCATCCCAAACTTTCCATAATAATATTTAGAGTTTTAAGGAAGTGCTTCTTCTCTCCCTCTACTTTCTTTCCATACAAATCTCAAAAATCATATATTCCATGCATAAACATTAACACAACTTCCTCATGCTCCAAATCCACTTCAATAATATATATACCCAATCATATAAGTGATAAAATTAATTTAAAAGAATAAAATAATGAAACAAATTAGTCATTTACATATAATGTTGACAAAAAAAGTCATTTACATATAACATTCATAAATCTCTTATTTTCTCTTCATTTTATATATAATACATACTTTTAATCGAAATTTTTTTCATAAATTTATATAAAAAGATTTACTCAAAATTTTCTTCACAAATTTACTAGTATCAAACTTCTAAATTTTTCATAAATATACTTAAATTTTTTCTCGTATACAACAAATATTAGGGATGACAATGCGGAACGAGTCATGCGGATTAGCTCGCAGCCCACTACTAAAAAGTGTGGGGCGAACTCACTAGTCAAACTCGCTGACCTGCTTAGGTCTGTCCCGCATAACCCTGTAGCTCACGCATGCTAACAGCAGGACGGAGCGGGTTGGCTTGCTGGCCCGCATAAATAAAAAGTAATTATTTTATTTTTCCTAAAAAATCATACTTCACTTACACATTATTCAGTATGACTTTTGTTTTATTTTATAAAAATAAATTTAATATACAAAAAAAAAGTTTTATTTTAATCATCTAAAGAAGTTAATTTAAAAGTAACATTGGATTTAGTTTTAAGTAAAACCTTATATTTAAAATTTGTTAATAAAAAAATAATATAAAGAAGAAATTTCATTAAAGTATTTTGTAGCAAAACTTTAATAAGATATTTTGATACATTTTCATAAATATAGACGAAAAATATATACAAAACAAAACTTTAATTATTTTTAATCAAACCTTCTAACTATCCTCATACTAGAATTTATTTATTTTTTTTTATCTTAATTGAATGGATTTAAAAATTGATGAAATTTTAATTTTTAATAAATTTATTTTTTATAATTAATAAAATTTTAATTTAAACAAATATTTTTTTTACGTGGACTGGCCCGCAAGCCCGCAGGCTACCTCTTATGCAGAACGAACCAGTCAAATGAGTTCACACTCCTTGCGAGGGGCGAGCTAACCCGACCTGTATTTTACGGGCTAAATGTGGGACATGCCGACGCGACACAGGCCAACCCGCATTGTAACCCTTAGCAAATATGTTGTACTAGATACAATGTGTTGTATGCGTAACACAAATTTAAGAGAGAATTCAAAATATACAAAAAAGTGTCAAGCATGAGGTTGGATATCAACACTATCAATACATGTTTGGGCCAAATTGAAGATAGACTTCACCAACTTCAAAGCAATAAAGAATATTGATTGTATTTTTATTGTGATATTATTATTTTTTATGTTGAACTTATTTTGATTGTCAATTAAATTTAATGTGTTATTTGACATTATTATGTTTGTAATTTTTTTAAATTCCCATTGCACAACATCATTTAGGATTATAATGTAATGACTTTATCAAACTCTTTCATGTTCATCTAATGTTTATTAATGATAAACGAAAGTTTTTATTTTATTT
>Ga0123341_1002943_pt1 | contig 14359 bp, 16 predicted proteins | sample Turbeapinknodule_FD_89959 | JGI IMG/M metagenome (GOLD analysis project Ga0123341, IMG submission 89959) | Root nodule microbial communities of legume samples collected from Mexico - Turtle bean Mexico pink nodule | ecosystem: Host-associated > Plants > Roots > Nodule | place: Mexico: Nepantla... | reverse complement strand
GTTTAAAACAAACAATTTCAATTTTTTTGAGATAAAAAGTAAACAAAATTTTCATAGGGATGAACAAAAACATATTTAACTTTTTAATTGTTTTTCTTTATAAAACATATCTAAAGAGTAAAATACTAGAAAATTATTTAAATCTTTTTTATAATATATTCAATAAAAAAGTTGTATCGAATAAAAACTAAAACGCTCTAAAAAATTACACTATTATCTTCTGAAGCATGCTTTGCCTTAACACAAGTTAGTCCAAAATATATATTAATTTTTCAAAAACAGCAGACGCAAGCGTGTGCACACGGCTCGAAAACTGAACCACCATTACTCACAGCACTGAGAGAGTTAGAGACTATATATAGCGTGAATTCCCGCCATGCGCGAGAAACATTTCCCGCCACCGCCACCGCCACCACCTTTTGTGCTACCATAACCCTTCCCTCACTGCACTCTGCAACACTCACAACACATCAATGGGTCCTTCTCGTCGCAACAGCAACGGTCGATCACCGCTCGTCAATCAACAGCGCCAAATCACTTCGTTCTTCACCAAATCCCCTTCCCCCTCTCCCACCGTCGCTAAAAGCAACCAAGAGTCAAACCCTAACCACGCTTCAGATACTAACCCTAACCCTAGTTCCACGACTCTCACTCCCTCACCTCTCAATCCCAAGTCGAACAAATCACTTCTTGTAATCGGCTCTTCCATTTCTCCACCCTCCGCTTCGTCTTCTCTCTACGGAAAAGAAGTAGTTGGCCAAAGGATCAAGGTTTATTGGCCTTTAGACAAAGCCTGGTACGAAGGTTCCATCATATCCTTCGATAAAAACACCTCCAAGCACGTGGTTCGTTACTTCGATGACGAAGAAGAAGAATCGCTCAACCTTTCCGAGGAGAAGATCGAGTGGCTCCAGGAGTCCTCTACGAAGAAACTTAAACGCCTGCGTCGCGGATTCCCCGACATTAGGAAGATGGAGATTGACGAGGAAGAATTAAAAGAAGAAAGTAACAAAGGAGAAGAAGAAAAAGAACATGATAATGTTAACGATGATGATGACGATGATGATTCCAATGACGAGGATTGGGGGAAGAATGCTGCATCATTGGAGGAGGCTGGGGATGGGGAAGAAGATACGGATTTAGAGGATGAAGAGGACGTAGCGGAGAGTGCTAAAGGAAAAAAGACGGAGGCTAAAAAGCGGAAACTAAGTGCAACAGAGAAACTAAAGCCTGAGAAAAAGAGCAAGAGTGGAGTGGAAGTTTGTAAAGGGAGTTTCAAGCTCTCAGTATTGGAGCCTGCTACTAATTTGGAGAGTAAGTGACTGAATTAGTCATTTGAAGGGAGATTTCAAACAGGGAAACTGATATAGTTTTCTGTGATCAGATTTTGAACCTTTGCATCCTCATTTTTGTTTTTTTATGGTGGTGGGGAGTGTGGGCATTAAATATGACAATTTTCAAATTTATAGGCAAAAAAGCACCATATAGTGATAATAAAAAGAATAAAGCAAAAGGAAAAACAAGAAGTCACTCTTGTAGTTGTTTCTGTTTCTCCCATGGCTAGTATTTTATTCAAGCGTTTTTGTCTTCACTGGCGTCATTTTCCTTATGCTTGTCCTTATTTCATTGGATGATGTCGCTGGCCAACTGAAATGCAGAGGTCAATATATTTTGTAGCTTATAATGTAAGTCGTATCTTTTAATTTTGCAGTTAAAAAGACATCTAGTAGCGCTGACAATGTTTCATTTACCGAGACCTCTGAAAGATTTGCATGTCGTGAATCTCAGAAACTGCGCTTCCTGAAAGTGTGAGTGCTGACTATAGTGATGTAGCAATTCAAGTTTTTCCATTCCAAAGTGCTCTCCTGTCTCACACAATAGATTTTGATGCCATATTGGTTTATGTGTTTGCAGTTTATAAGTTCTCAGTGTGAATTTTTTCAGTCGTTTAATTTTTTAGTTTATATTATAGTTTTATGATGCTATCTATGTATATGGTATCTGTACAGAGATCGCAGGGATGCCAAGCGAAGAAGACCAGGGGATGAAAATTATGATTCAAGAACTCTCTACTTGCCTCCCGATTTCTTAAGGAATTTGTCGGAGGGTCAGGTAAATTACTGCTAAAGCAGTTGGGTGAAACTCTCAAAATTTCAATGGTGCATGTAATTAATAGGGACATTTGATGAATGTAGAAACAATGGTGGGAGTTCAAGTCAAAGCATATGGACAAAGTGTTGTTTTTCAAGGTTAAGTGGATTAAGTTTGTTGCTGCCATTAGTCCATTCCTTTCAACCAAATCAAACATATTCCCTCCCTATTTTTGGTGCAGATGGGTAAATTTTATGAGCTTTTTGAGATGGATGCACATGTAGGAGTTAAAGAGCTTGACTTGCAGTATATGAAGGTGTGCATGATTGCCTAGAGTTGTGAATTATCTATAGAATGTCGAGATGACTTACCTGTTTGCTCATTCTAAATAATGCATACTTACTGATTTATATATGACTCTTTCAGGGAGACCAACCTCATTGTGGGTTTCCAGAGAAGAACTTCTCAATGAACGTGGAGAAACTTGCTAGGAAGGTTTGCCTCAACTTTTTTTCTTATTTCGTTTTTGCTACTGAACTAATTAACATGTATAACAAGCCAACATTCTACTAGGGAGAAACTTACTAAGTTGCCTTGGTTGGACAGGGTTACCGAGTTCTTGTTGTGGAGCAGACTGAAACACCTGAACAGCTGGAGATTCGTCGTAAGGAGAAGGGCTCTAAAGATAAGGTATGATTCACAGTAATCAGAGAAGCAACTGTTTTTATTTTGTTGTGTTTTTAATTGTTCCTTATAGTCTGTGTTCAAGAAATGTTTTACATATTTATCGAGTTACTTTTCTTGTTAACCCCAGTTTTGATAATGGAATATTGGTCTATTAACTTTTATGATCTTTCTTTCTAGGTTGTAAGGCGTGAGATATGTGCAGTGGTAACAAAAGGTACATTGACGGATGGGGAGTTGCTGTCAGCAAACCCTGAAGCAGCATATTTAATGGCCCTGGCTGAGCATAATGAAAATCTTCCAAATGAAATTTCAGAGCATACCTATGGTGTTTGTATAGTTGATATTGCCACAAGTAGAGTCATTCTTGGACAGGTATGACTCTCTACATTCATTTAAATTCTCTGCATAAATTTTATAATGCATAAACGTATTCAAATCTTGGATGAGATCTGCAAATGCCATCTAGCTGTGAACCTACTAATTCTTCTACCTAAATCTGGAATGGAAATAGATTGAAATGGGTGGGGATTGGGGGTTGATATGTTGAGGATTTGGTGGTGGTAGCTTTATAGTGTGTTTGCTCATAATTTCATATTTTATTTGGAAAGTGCGTATTATATGTATGCTACCTAACATGGACCTAATTAATCTACCAATTGCTTGTTATCACTTATGTAAAAGAAGAGTTGGCTTCTGTGTATGGCAGTTTAAGGATGATTTGGATTGCAGTGCCTTGTGCTCTATCTTATCTGAGATCAGGCCTGTTGAAATTGTGAAACCTGCCAAACTACTTAGTGCTGAAACGGAGAGAGCTCTGCTGAAGCATACCAGAAACCCTTTAGTGAATGAATTAGTTCCAGGTGTGGAATTCTGGGATGCTGGCAAAACTGTGGATCAATTGAAGCAAATTTATGGGAACACTAATGATGCTAGTGTTGAAGATAATGGGTTAAACTGCCTGCCAGATGTTTTACAGGAGCTGGTGAAATCAGGTGACAACAGTAGAAGTGCACTTTCAGCACTAGGTGGTGCTCTCTATTATCTGAAACAGGCCTTTCTAGATGAGAGATTGCTTAGATTTGCACAGTTTGAGTTACTTCCCTGTTCTGGTTTTGGTGATCTTGCTTCCAAACACTACATGGTTCTTGATGTGGCTGCCTTGGAGAATCTTGAGATTTTTGAGAATAGCAGGAATGGAGATTCTTCTGGGTATGTTTGTTATGTGGTTATCCACACCCTTTCTGTTTTAGACAAGATGGGAATTTATGTGTATATGTTACTGAAATGATGATGCTTCTTGCAGCACGCTCTATGCCCAACTAAACCAATGTGTCACTTCATTTGGAAAGAGATTGCTAAAGACATGGCTTGCAAGACCGTTATGTCATGTGGAGTCCATTAAGGAACGCCAGGAAGCTGTTGCAGGTTTGAAGGTAGGTAGATCATGTATTTTGCCTCTGTTTCTGATAGTCCTTCAGGATAAAAGTGAACTTTACAGGGGGGGCTTTCGCTACATCATCCAGTTTAGCATGGCTATAAACTGTTGGTTTTGTTTTATGTTACCTATATTTTATTCATGTTCATATTTTTCTTAGTATTACCGTTCAGTTTGTCCCACTTTTGGATATCAACATTTGAACTTCTGGTATCTCTTTTTGGACTAATATTTGTAGCACTAGTCATGGGATATTGTGGTCATTTGAAGTAAATCTGAACACAATTGTCATACTTGTTTGTTTTTATGGTTTAATTAATTGCTAACGTCTTTTTTCCTTGACAAGTGTACCCATCTTGTTCTATGTAGGCCTCAGGTCTAGCAGTTTACTTGATTTTCTCTGTTCAATAATATATAATATGGGGTATTTCGAGCTTGTTTAAATTGTGCTTTTCTATTTATGTTGCTTTTTAACTGATGTAGATAGGTTGGCTGTTATGTATAAGGTTGGCATGATGATATCTACCACATGATATATGTTGCTAGGTTAAGCAGTGAAAATAATCAGATTGAAACCATTACATAATACTGATTATTTTATATATGATTTGCTTTTTAGGGAGTTAATCTGCCATCTGCACTAGAATTTCGGAAAGCATTATCCAAGCTACCTGACATGGAGCGATTGCTTGCACGTATATTTTGCTCTAGGTGAAAACTATTGTGCATCTACCATGTGTGATATCTATATGGACCATACTGATTTTCACCATCTTCTAATGTACTGAAGTATATATGCACCTTGATTTTCTTGAATGCAGTGAAGCTAGTGGAAGGAATGCTAATAAAGTTATTCTGTATGAGGATGCAGCTAAGAAGCAACTACAAGAGTTCATTGCAGCACTGCGTGGCTGTGAACAGATGTTACAAGCATGCTCTTCGCTTGGTGATATTTTGAATCATGTCCAATCTAGACAACTTCATCATCTGTTAACACCAGGTATGCCGGTCTCAAAATATGCCATTAAATTATTCTGTAGCTGCTGTTTGATTTATTGAATGCTCTCAAGTGCAGGTAAAGGTCTTCCTGATGTTTGTATGGAACTTAATCATTTCAAGGATGCCTTTGATTGGGTGGAAGCCAATGGCTCTGGGCGTATAATACCTCATGAAGGAGTTGACACAGAGTATGCCTCAGCCTGTAAGGCAGTTAATGATATTGAGTCCAGTTTATTGAAGCATCTCAAGGAGCAAAGGGAACTACTTGGAGACACATCAGTAAGAACTCTACCTGAAACAATTGGAGTTTAATCTTTTTATATTACATAAAATAAAATTTTGAATTTTCTTATATATCTATTTCAGATTGCTTATGTCAGTGTTGGAAAGGATGTGTACCTATTGGAAGTGCCAGAAAATTTGTCTAGGAATATTCCTCGGGATTATGAATTGCGTTCATCCAGAAAAGTAAGTAGACAAACTGTGCTCTGAAAATTTCATCTCAATTGCAGAAATGTCTAGAATTATCTATTTGATAATTGAGTTTACAATAATATTTCATTGTTTGTTGGCTTTACCTGTAAATAATCCTGCATATTGTCATCCCGATTTATCTTTGTACATTATAGTATAATTATGTTAACACTAAAAAATTAATTCCCATGAAATTGTTGCTTGGTCATTGATACATTATTAATTTATTATCTGTACTGCAGATGCAACTGTCAATATAAAGTGATTTTTTCTCTTATTTTCTTGGTATGATACATGCAGGGCTTCTTTAGGTACTGGACTCCAGATATTAAAATTTATTTAAAAGAACTCTCCCAAGCTGAATTGGAAAGGGAGTCCTTGTTGAAAAATACATTGCAAAGATTGATTGGGCGCTTTTGTGAAAACCACACCAAGTGGAAGCAGTTGGTCTCTGCAACTGCAGGTACATATTGTGGTCCTTTCACAAGATGGATTTTTCATGCTGCATTTAAATAGAAAAGTAAAAGCTTTTCTTTTGTATTCCTTAAACTGCATTCACATGTTGCAGAACTGGATCTGTTGATCAGTTTAGCAATAGCTGGTGACTACTATGAAGGACCAACATGCAGACCAACTTTCGTTGGTACATTATGTACTAAAGAAGCTCCTTACCTCCATGCTAAAAGTTTGGGACACCCTGTCCTCAGGAGTGATACCTTAGGCAAGGGTGCGTTTGTACCCAATGACATAACCATTGGTGGTGGTTCAGATCATGCCAGCTTTATCCTTCTAACAGGTCCTAACATGGGTGGGAAGTCAACTCTTCTTCGTCAGGTTTGCTTGACTGTGATTTTGGCCCAGGTGAAGCTTTAAAGTCATCTTACATTTCAGATTATCTATTCATTGGTTTTTCTTTGGGGGATGTTTGTGTAAAAGGGTTGCCCTTGCCCTTTGATCCATCTTAAATAAGCCAATTTTTAATCTGTGCACTTATACTTTTAATTTTGTATGCAGGTAGGAGCAGATGTTCCAGCAGAAAGTTTTGATTTGTCACCTGTTGATCGAATTTTTGTTCGAATGGGGGCCAAAGATAATATAATGGCAGGCCAAAGTACATTTTTAACTGAGCTTTCAGAAACGGCAACAATGCTGGTGAGATGTTCAAGTGTTTTTCCTGTTTGATAACTACTAGCAACATATTCTTTCTATTGGTTAAAATTTATTGAAAATCTTTTGTTGGTGGGGTTTCACTTTTTTCATGGGTCCAATTTCTTAACTTTTGTGTAAATTTTAGTCATTACTGTGTGTTCGAAAGAGTGGATAGCTAGCACTTTTCTTCTTCTGAACATGAACACATTTTGTGGTTTATGATAGTTCTTTTTCTCTAGAATGTAAGAAGCAATGCCACAGCATTGAGGAAGAAAACTTCTGCCTTGGTTTTTTCCTTTAGAGCTCACTCATTTTTATAATATTTCACCTGCAATAGATTATGTTTAATTCATGGAGCTCTGTATGCCCTTTTATTTTGTTATGCACATTACTGATGCATACAGATTAATCTGATCTTGTTAAAACATTGTTTCTTTCTAAATAAGTGCTTTTGATGGTGATAGTCATCAGCCACTCGTAACTCATTGGTGGCTCTGGATGAGCTTGGGCGAGGGACTGCAACTTCTGATGGACAAGCAATTGCGTAAGTGTTATTGCGAGATTAGTTGGACATGTGTTTGTCTCCTATGGTTTCATTATTTTTCATTGTTTTTATAGCCTGTAGTGAGTCCATCTCAGGATTCTTCTTTTGTGTTTCAAATATTTGACAGGGAAGCCGTATTAGAACATTTTGTGCGGAAGGTGCAGTGTCGTGGATTGTTTTCTACCCATTATCATCGATTAGCTGTAGATTATCTCAAAGATCCCAAGGTATTCTTAGTTTTCTTATCCAGAATAATCATCAGTGTTAGTTAAATTTAATTTATGGTCCAATGCTTGTAAGAAGCTTTTTTAATCTCAATTTTCTTAGTTTACTTAATTACCCATAATTGATTGTGATAGACACCAATTGGTATGAGAATAAGACTACTACACTCCCCCATCCTTCTCCTATTTTTTATTCTGCTAATAACTGCTTAGAGGCAGTAATGCTTGTCCCTACTAACAACTGCCAAAACAAGTAATGATTGCTAAAACAATTCAGTCCCATTAAAAAGCCTAAATCGTGGCTCTCCTCTTATAATATATACTTATAAGAGGCCTAACAGATTGCAAGTCATGACAATATTTAGATATTTATAGAAAGTTTGCATAGTGGTGTAGAGACTGTTCCACCTTTTGCTTTAGGTCAGTTTTAGTTTTGAAAAATCGTATTTCTGAATATGCTTTTTGTGCTTGTAAAGGTCTGTCTCAGCCACATGGCATGCCAAGTTGGTGGTGGAATTGCAGGTTTAGACGAAGTCACCTTTCTTTACAGGCTTACGCCTGGTGCTTGCCCCAAGAGCTATGGTGTTAACGTTGCTCGGATAGCTGGTACGTTTTTGTATTGAAATATAATAAACATTGATTGTGCTCCTCTATAGTGATGCTATACTTTCAGAGGGTAAAGTACCAAATATAACCTCGTAGTTATAACACGTATTGTATTTGATAACGATTTCAACCAATAATTTTTCAATCAACAGTTATATCCTTGAACCCTAAACACTAAATCTTTGCACTGGCCTTCTAAAGTGCACTAAATTTAGAGGAGACAAACCTGACATTGGTAGCCGGCATGTTCTCATCCACCATCTGCAGTTCACTAATTTTTGGGTCTTTGACTTTTAAGCTTAAACATGAGGTTGACTATCTCCATATATTATCAAAACGAATTGTGTCTGTACATGACTCTTGGATCGTACTGGAAAACTATTATATCAGTGTGTTGGTTATACTATTTGCTACGAATGTGCTATGCCTCATTTTCTGTTATATGTATAATTATTAAGAAATTCATATTACCAATGAAGCAAATTAATTTTATTTCAGGACTTCCAACTTCTGTGCTTCAGAAAGCTGCTGCCAAGTCTGGAGAATTTGAGGCCAGTTATGGTAAATGCAGAAAGGTGTCTTCTGAAACAAACTATCCCAGTAAAAACTGGGTTGACGAGATAGCTGCTATCATACAAAAATTGACCAAAGTTGCTACCAATTTGAGTTTCCAGGAAACCCTTTGCATTGATTTCTTAAGGGAACTTCAGGATAAAGCACGAGAATCGATGCAGCGATGTTAAACTATTTAGCAAGGTAGTTCATTCTTTTGAGAAGCAACCATACTTTTATGGTCGTAGTCTACGTTGATGTCACTCCTGACAGCCCAGTTTTGCCTTGAATGTTGGTTGTCTTGCCATTTTTGTTTTGTTGCGTAGAGCTTGTATATAGTTGCACATAAGGTGTCGATACGAGTTCCATTAATTAGGCTGACACATTGTACATATTTAGCTATCTAATTGAATTTTTTTTTAGCTAATACAAATGTGAGCTTGGGTGTTCCTTCCATCAAGTAGCTAATACTTTTTTATAGTTTAATTAATATTCCTTTGATTTCGTAGCTGAATAAGTTTTATATTTTAATTTCTGCAATTAATAGTTACTATGTTTTTATATTAAATTAAGTTATGTTTAAGTTTTAAATGAGATTGAAATGATACATCTGAAGATTAAAATAAATAATTTTTAAATATAAGACCTGAAAAAGTCATATCTGTAAGATACATGTTATTAATTTTTTAAGATACCTAGTACTTTAGTCTTGGTATTACATGCGGTAAGGGAATGTGCATTCCGATCTGTATTCCATAATCTTAAATTGTGACGCAAAATGTTATTTGACGAGCATCACATAATGCTCTTATACAGTAAACAAATAATCTATGAATGTCTTAAATTTACATTATGTTGTATCTCATCTTCAGACATTGATGTGTCGTCATCATCAGAATCCTGATACTGCTGACTACTGCTCTGAACGGCTCCAATAATCTTAATAACTATGTACATAGGTATAATGATTCCACTAGTCTTTAATATAATTACCTGCATCAAAAATGGTATATTAACCTTCATTAGTTTAGCTGTCCGTAGGTGAAGATTGTAAATGTTTGTTTTCCATTGATATTTAAAACTGGAAGGTACTTACAGTAAGCAGTGTAAATGGGTAATCTTCCGTTCCATTTGAAAGCACTGCGAAAAAATGTCTTACGAGTAAGACAAGTGTAAACTGCAGAGGAAAGGTAGCTAGTTTCAGCATGTCTACGCGTTACACAAGTAAATGATGAGTCACATTCAAGGTTTGTTTGTTTGTTTGAAAGAGAAAATGTTGATTTCAACTCTTGGGGGTGACCCTGCGTTGGCAATGCAGTCTGAGTCCACCCTGACTCGTTGCTTTTCCCAACTTAACTAATTATTTTTTATTGCACAACACAAGCAACCATGTTGGTTTTGCCTTGGCTATATTGATTCAGAAGTAGGAACGCGTTAAAAGAAAAAAAGCTAATAAGATAATGCTTACAGCTATTGCAAGTGATCGACAGCAAGACGCACTTCTGTCAGCGGCTGAACTGCATTCCGAGTAATCGCTTTCCATTGCAATTCCTTCCACCGTTATCTCTATTCTTGCATTTGACTCTTCTTCTTCCTCCCTTCAAAAGTACATTATTTTAATAATAATATTAGCTTTTATTAGTTGCTCCCTCTCACGTAGCCAAGCGTTATGAAAATTGTTGATCGATTAAATAATTAGTTATAAGATCACTTTGATTGAATTGGACGCGGGAAATATACATAATATATTATGAAAAAATACCTAATGGACATTGCTTCATCATTTATCTTAGACTTCTTGGGTGGAGCTGAATATCCGGGTTCATATTGCTGCAAAAACAAAATTAGTATCAATCTATATGCTCATCACAAATTGCCCTTTTTAGACAAATAAGCAATTATGCAATAAATGGGGCTCAGTTCATTGAATGTATGATCAAACAAATTCCAATCCCGTTTTCCTACAGTGTATCAAATGAAATCGAAGATTAAAAAAGACAAAAAGTGAAACTTCGTCTTTTGGAGAAACAGATAGGTGTTGATACAGAAATAGTATACTAATGGGGAGAGACTTCAATATTGAGCAAAGTTAAGCAAAAGACAAAAACAAAAGCAACTCTGGTTTGAAAATAAACAAAAGGGGAAAAGAAGAAAGAAAGGAACTTATTATCGTTTCTATGTCAAAATCAGATAAGGAAGCGCACCCAATCACCATAACAAGGACACCAAATATTAGGTACACTCCGATAACTCTCTTTCGTCCTTCTTTTTTCTAAACAAAAAATTGATTGCCGTCAAGAAATCAACTTTGATCATAACTCATTAAAACAAGATCAAAATAACGTTATGAACAGAGTGCAAAACCAAAAACAGAACTTAAGAAATAAAATTGAATGACTAAAGTTCATACCTGGAGACATATTTCACAGGTTGTATTTCCTTTCTCGTTGCACCATCTTTGTATGCAATCTCTATGAGCAAACTGCCCAACAAAAACGCAGTTATTGAGGAGAATTAAAATCAAAACTCGCGCGAAGCATAGTAAGTTATTAACAAAATCCAAAAACAAGTGTTTAAGATTAAGAAGTTTGTATTTTGTGTTTACCTTAACGGTTCCAGAGCAAGCACAAGGTGCTTCCAAGGTTTCTATGCTTTCAAACTCTTCTTCATGACAAATTCTACAGCGAGGAATCCCAGAAAGCAGTTTCAAATCATCGACTAGCAAAACAACATCTGCCATATAATTCATAACCAGTGATCTCTCTTTCTTCAAATTTCAGCCTTGTTTTCAAATTCTGTCGGGTACTCTGTTTTTCTGGTTTTCCTTTCTGCGCTCTCTTTCTCAGTCTTCTCTGGAATCTCGAGTTTATATACGAAAGAAAAGACAAAAATATTTCCAGTTTTACCCCTGTTTTTTATTTTCAAAGAAAAAAAACACTAAAGACCTCATTTTTAAAGAACCAAGCCACGAAGGTTAGCTTTGACCTTATAAACCTGGCAAAAGGGACTTGCTTGTAACGTAGGATCAAACAAAAAGATTCTCTAATTTTCTTTAGGTTTGTTTGTTTGAAATAGTAAAAATTGATGAAGAACTGGGCATTTAATCAGATTCCTTGCTTACTAAAATTAAATAAAAATCTCAATATGTGGCAAATTGGGAAAGAGGAAAGAAATGTATATTTTTCTACTCTTTTGTAAGGAAAGCATATCTAAGAGTGAAATAGAGCCTATCATATCACAAGATACCCCATTTTGTTTTCTCCAAAAAATTATTTAAATTTAGATTTAAAACTATGTAGTAGTATTGCATATACCCACAGACATGTTTTTAGATTTTGTTTCATTTATTAGGTGATTTTTTCAATTTTCCAGTGTTTGGACAGATATGCATGCGTTGACAATGAATCTGAAATCCCAATGTGCACCAACCAAGTGTTGCCTATTAAAGAATGTTATATATTTTTTTCATCAAAAATTTTCTTCCTATTTCGTTGTTGCAATCAACAAAGTAGAGAGTTACAAATGGAACATTGTTCTAGATTTAGTGGTTAGCAATACCAGATTAATAACCGAATGTCAGATGGTTTGGTAATAAACCAAAGGGTTGAAACATCAAGTAAATCATTCATGATATTGAGTAAATCTAAATTCTTACCCATCAACTGATTCTATTATCCGTTAAAAAGTGGTTGCACGTGTTACATGTAAACATTTTTTAACGTTAGGTTGCACGTCCTCTTTCAATAAGTAAATATACACCAAATAAATTCCAAGTAAAAATGGTTTCAATTTGATGAAAGAAAGGTTAAAAAAACAAAACAACAAATATGATGAAAGATCATGTCTACCTTTCTATTTGTTTATATCTGATCTAAGATATTAAGAGATTAACTTTTAAATTTAATTCAAATTTATAAATGTATATAAAACCAAAATTTATGACACTAACATACCTTTTCACAGTTTGCAAATAACCAAACCAGGTTTATATCTGGGATCTATGATCCTTCACCAACGGTAACAAACGTTCAAAACAAACTGAAATTTGAAATCATGGGTCCCTCTTTTTAGTTATGCAGCTAATCACAATCAAAAGCCAACGCCACACCCATAATGCATCATGCTGCTCCTCCTTTACACGCCAAACTCTTTAATATCTTAGAATCTTGGGATTTTTTTTGGGTAATGAATAGTGGTACGTACATGGATAACAAAATTATCAAATGATTTCTTTTTTTTTGGATTTCAAAAAAAATATGTGGAAAAATACGTAAACAAGACCTGCATAGGTGTGTGACGTGACAAATGAAATCGTATTAATTTTTATTATACGCATGCAATTGCTAGACAAATTGATTTCAAATTTGTCTGCTGCGTGAGTGAAGAAAAGAAAAAGCTATTTGATTAATTTGGTATTGTATGCGAGGAAGCTGACGCACGTGCTTATCCTTTCTCTTGTTCGTTCTTATCGTTTCCTTCAAAAATATTTCTGAATTTATCCAACAATTATGAGCAATCCTTGTCATTTAGAAGATTCACAGCACACAAATCACAAGTAATAGGGATTCAGTTTGCACTTTCCTATGAGAGCTTTTCTTCAAGCAAGTGGTCGGCACTGAGTTGCACCTGTGGGGACATTCACCTTCCATTGAGAAAAGTGGACCTTATCTTCTAATTTGGCACCTAACATCTTCTTATTAGCCATTTCCCCCTACAAGAAGTAACACAAATTTCCATGCTAATTAATTCTTAATTTTATAGTTCATAAATTGTGCTTTCTAAAAGTTGCTCCAATTTATCTTGCCTAACATTGTATAGAAGTTGGGAGATATTTGGTGGTGGTTTGAGAAGAAAGTTTGTTAGATGAAGCTAATGCTGTCACTGTCGAGTTGGGTTTAAGCTAAGTGTTTTTTTATTTTTGCAATAAAACTAAAATATGTGCTCTAATCAACACAATAAAGAGTGCCCAAAGAGTTTGTAAGTTTAACTCTTTTGATAAGAAATGCAAACTAGAAAAGGTATCCTTAGTTGTTGAAAGCCGATGTCTTAGCTTCAAAGTTCATGCATTTCTATGGATAATATAATACCATTCATATAATATATGATCAAAAAGAGAGTAGATAAGATAGAATATTTTTGGATAATTGTGCCCATAATATAACATAAAAAGCATTTTCTCTTGTCACTAATCAACAGTAGTCTATTACAGTTTCCCATGAGACGAAAGGAGTGTATGGGCTAATGTCGAAGTTCCATTGGTCCACTTCTCTTTGGGCTTTTGTTTCGTACTTTCACTTCATCTTATTCATTCAGACTCTTTACATCTACTTTACTTAAAAAAATCTTGATTAGAACATCTACACTTTAAAGTTTTCTAAATAAAGCTGTTAACTTAATTAAGTGTAATTACATCACATCACTCATAAATAACTCGCATTACACTCTTACAAGCAACTCATCATTTAATCATTTTTAATTAATATAATTGTTATATCTTTTTAATTTTTAAGAGTTGGTATTCAAGAGATGTGAAGGTCTTTGAAGTTAAAGATTTCATAATTTGTGCCTTTAAGTTTATACGGTTTATTTATATTGTCC
>Ga0123341_1002939_pt1 | contig 14362 bp, 13 predicted proteins | sample Turbeapinknodule_FD_89959 | JGI IMG/M metagenome (GOLD analysis project Ga0123341, IMG submission 89959) | Root nodule microbial communities of legume samples collected from Mexico - Turtle bean Mexico pink nodule | ecosystem: Host-associated > Plants > Roots > Nodule | place: Mexico: Nepantla... | reverse complement strand
GAATTGCGTGTGTTTCTGTTACTATTAAGAATAAAAATTCAAATCATTATTATTTAGTTATTTATTTATATAAATTTATTATTTTTTAAAAATTTCATTCTTTTTTAGTTTTTTAAAGTTATTTTTAATAAACTTTTCTTTGTTTAAAAAGTAGTTTTTAGTGTTCAATTATTTAATCAGCTAAGAATCTTATCGTATTATAGTTTGTTTATAGTATTCTGATTATTTGAGTAATGTAATCTAAAATTTATAAAGATGAGTTAATTTTTTTTCTCCAATATTATTGTTTGAAAAGCAATAGTAAGAAGAGTGGAAGAGAGACTATAAAACTATTTTAAGATGGTGTTCCTCGTCTTGGGATACTAACGGTAGTGGAGTTGTCAAGTTTAGTTGAATTTGTTGTGGCAAATTATGACACGGTAGAAAAATGATTTTTGTGTACCTTTGTAGAGAGGTGGCACGTAAAAACAAATTATTTTCATCTGTTTGTAGGTGAGTTGACCATAACATTGGATGATGTGTCGAATTTGTTGCACCTTCCTTATCGAACAATTATACACATACTCGAGCTTAGATGCAATTGCGACGACTGATTTGCTTGTTGATTCACTTCGCGTAGATCGGGGACTAACAACTACTGAGACTCATCATGGGATGGACATGTGTGTCTAAGCTGGTCGAGGGAAGTGTATGAGGAGCATGTACCAAGAGACAATGGACCGTGGTTGTAGGGACATATTTGCTACACCTAGTAGGTTGCACCATCTTTGCAAATAAGAGTGTTACGTCGATTAATGTATCATACTTGGGATTATTTGTAGATTTGAGGCACAATGGGGGATACTCGTGGGCAAAAGCTGCTTTGACCCACATGTATGAGCAGTTGGGAGATGGTAGCTATGTGAATACTAGACAGTTAGCTGGGTATGTCACAAAAACTCAATAACCACTCATGCTCTTATAAAAAAACTTAATTATTACCTCTAAAAGCCAAGCAATCGTTTGACAATACAACCTACTCCTCTACCTTGCTCCGCACAGCTAAAATGACCATCCACAACGCCTCAGATGAATGAAGAAAAAGAACAATGTCAAACCAACCCATCTACTATGCCCTTTTTCAAATAAAAGGTCAATGACAGTTTTGGAATTTTAAAAATTGTGAGGGTGCAAGAAGAAAAACGTAAGGGTGCAAGAAAAAACTCCTATTGTTTTGCCGGTTTTATGTTTGGCAGTTTCTTCCTGCACCCCTACATTTTTATTCCTGCACTCCCACAAGGTTGCGCAAAGACAAAACTGTCCTCATATAAACAATACATTTTTTTTTGTATTCCGGATTATGAAATCCGGTAAATTTTCGGATTGACGCTTCCGATTAATTTTCAGATTGGCGCATCCGGTAATCTCCCGGATTGATGTTTCCGATAGTACATAAATGATAGTGTTAATCCAAAATAAAAATAATGCAAAACATCCATAATTGAAAAAACCATTATGGATCCGCCAATCCATAATTCAAAATATGCATTCCAGATTCAAAAATCCATAATTAAAAAAAATCATTCCATATTCACTAATCCGTAATATAAATTAAGATTCCAAATTCAGCAATCTGAAAATCAATAATTTATGCCAACTTTGTTTCCAGAACACCCCTCATCCGGAATGCAACATGATTCACTTCCGGATTGATGAATCCGTAGCACACTCCCAGATCCCGAAATTGTGGGGGTCAGTTTCGGAATTTACAAAATTGTCGGGGTGAAGGAAGAAAAATGTTGGGGTGCAGGAAGAAACTGCCTTTATGTTTTTTAGTTTATTTGTAAGGCCCACTTTTGGCCTATACAACTCCTATTTTAGGTTTGTCTACAGCATGAATGGCATGAGAACATGTTACCCTAGTTTAGCGTAGCTTATTCTCTTGTTGAAGAACTCTTAGTGGAGTTGTAGCAAAAGCTTAGCATTAGTGCTCTGATTCCTCTATTGTTTCAAGAACAGCAGTAATTTTTCACAACTGAAGAAGGTGTTTAGTTGATCAAATCTTGCACTCATGATCAACAACAACCAACCCTTTTCTCCTTCCGCCAAGCCCTCCTCTTCGTTCGCCATCATTTATTTCTTCCCTCTTCTAACAATTTTCGTCAGCAAAAGTTGCAAGAGTCACCAAAACCCAACCTCACTACGAAATCTAACTTACTATAACCCTCAAAACCTCACTTAGCTCCCTCACCTAACATTTTAAACACACCGCCCAACCTAGCCACACAAAACACACCACAACATCCACCTCCAGTTGTTCCACTAACTCAAGACCTCGAGCCCCTCACTGCACCTACTCTTCAAAACCCCCTATAACCCAATACCACCCAACATAACCCAATAACCCTTCAGCCAAAGCTCACACCAGCGACCTAAAACGCACAATCAATTCACTTTGAAGACAAAGTGCTAGACGCAGTGGAGAGTAATGTTACACCACAACCCAACAAACCAAATAGACCAAAATGACAGATTAATCAACCCAAATGGATGGGAGACTTTACAATGTAGATGGGAGACAGATTTATGTTATTTACGTTTGTTTGTAAGACCCACTTTTGGCTGTAGCTTATTCTCTCGCTGTTGAAGAACTCTTTTGTGTAGCTATAGCAAAAACCTAACAAATTGTTTCAGAAACTTGATTCAATCAACACTTGAGTAGCTGTAGCAAAAACCTAACAAATTGCTTCAAAAACTTTACTCAATAAGCACTAGAGTAATATCATTTAGTTATATTAATCACATTTTGTTACAAGTGTTCTTTATTAGAATTTTGTAAGACTTGCAAATGTGCTTAGGGTTACATTGGCAATAATGTGTCAATTATGATAATGCTCATAATAAAAATATATCTGAATTAGCTATTTGTGTCAACCAAAATCGTCCCTACCTGGTTAAAGTCAAGTCAAAAGGACAAATCTCCTTACATATGGATATAGTCCTGGCAATAAATTAGCACAAATCTTCTGTCTTAACAACACATACACCCCAAAACTAACCAATAAACAAACTTGCTTAAGCAAACACATTGAAAATGTTTCAATTTATAAACATTCTTTTGGCTTTGATCAGAATTATTGATCTCCCCTGTCAAAAAATGAGGGGCTAAGCTCCTATCAACTTCTCCATTGTTATGATTGGGACACCAAATTATGTGTTGTCTGCATATCAAACCACCATCGTATAATGCATTAGCCACGACTTGAAATATTGAATGCGCAGCCTGAATTCAAAACTGAAGCTGCCCTCACACTAGTACAGGTAGTACCACGCCATGTAAGCAAAGGATTCAGCCTCTATCATGGGTTCTCCTTCAAATTATTTGAATTTCCATTTTGTACATTTTCTACAGAAGTGGTTGTTGTCTTTTCCGGTGCTTTCCTAAAGAAGCTTTTTGAATAAATTGCACCAAAGACAATTACCTGACAAATTTACTGGTGTTAATGGGTTTCTCATAAATTCACCAAGCAAATACATTTAGTGTGCGACCTATATCATGGTGGTCCGAAATAAGTGTAAGTGGGGACCAGTTGTAATGTACGTAATGGTTGAAAAAGAAAGAGTGTGGCACAAAAAAAAGTAAGTCTTACAGCTCCAATCCATTGTTCCCAGCTAAGAGGATGGGAAAACCACACACATGATAGCATGATGCTTACCAACTGCAACAATTAGAATAAAGTATGACAAACACTGAGAAAATAAATAATGGAAAGGATAAAGTAAAATTTGACTTTTCTTGGCAATAGTTACCTGTCTAGTTGTCATTATAATAGCAAATGTTAGGGCACCAAATGTGCGAATTGTGTAGGAAATAAAAAATTGACTAGCTGTTGCAACCTGTGGAAGTTGATATTATAACAAGCTTCTTTAGTGAAATGGGAGATGGAGAAGGAGGATTTTTATATTTCTTGTATGGAACGGGGTAAAAGCACAAAAGATTTCACAAGTCAGAAAGGAGAGCAAATTACCAACAGTGTATTGTAAAATTTAAAACAGAAGGCAAAGTTTTCTTACTGTTGAAAGCAATGCAATGTCAAGGAAACAATCCTTATGAAGATACACAAACTCTATTGCTGGTAATAATTGTCCTTGTATGATAAGGCCTAAACAAAAATATCAGATGTCAAATCCAACTATGAAGCTGAAAAAGAAACAAAATCTGAGAGAATAAAAATGGAGACATATAGTCCAAGAAAATTCTGATTGCAGAAAAATAAAAAGTTCAGAATGAAATTTCATCGTCTGTGACCCACCTGTCAGGCTAAGAACACAAGAACACAAAGTGGTATAGAATATCTGATTATGTATCTCCATGTTATAGCCTTTAAACATCTTATCTTGGAAGGTGCTTGTAAAACCATCACACCTATTAGACCAGACAAAAAAAAGAGAGCATGTGAATTGAAGGAAGACTAGCACATGAGTTAATTTGTATGACAAATTAAACACTTAAAACATATAGGCAAGTTGATTTATCCCTAACATGAGAATAATCTGAAAGTGGGATTAAGTTTTGCAGTGATACCCAAGATAACCAATCATTAGCAAAACTCCCCAGACAGTATTTTCCCTTCCTCTACCGTATGGACTTATGTCGGTCCCTGCCTACAATAACAACACAAAAGAATTACATCAGCTCATCACAGAATGGTTCCAGATTATCAAGAATGTTTATTTTGTATCTTCAGCAGCATGATGAATCCAGAGTAGGAAAGCAATATCAGTGACAATGCTTATTCAATGGAAGATAAATACAACATTTGATACAGAAATTATCCAATCAGTTGATATAACTCACACAAGAATATATACAGGTCAGAATTGCAAGTCAAAATGACAATAGCAAGACTGCAGTTAACTACTCGCCTATTTAAATGTGTATCTGTTGTGTGTGTGGAATTTTGGATCCCAAGTTAGGTATCTATGCATCATAGGAATATGCGGATTTGCAATTGTCATATGGGACTCAGCAAGTCTGTCCATGCTTTATTTTGCTTTAGTATGTTAAATGTAGAAGAATATGAAAAAAAATTCAGGGTTAGTTAGATCTTCCTGAACTTCGGAACAAAGTATTGCATGTAGCCATCTTAAAAAAGCAAGATTAAATGTATGAATATTCATTGTTGGTTCTAAATAGTAAAGACTAGCATACAAAGAGAATGATGAAAAAGACACAAAAAACTAGGCTCAAAAGATGATTACAGGATATAGGATGAACACTGAGCAGCCAAGGGTTACTATGAAGGCCAGCAAATAGTCAGTTCCTCGATATTTCTTCTGCATTATGACCGTGCCCCAGACCTAAATAATACACATAGGAAAAAAATCAAGTTTCATAACATGGAATGAATAAACCATAGGCATAGAGATTGTACATAAGATTTGTCATCGAAAAAATGAACACGATTGGTTTGGTTGAGTCTAGAACACATGCATGAGGGAAGAAAATAAAAATAATGGCTAGCAGGGTAGGACAATATATTAGACTACCTACAACCCAACAAGTATAAAATGTACATTCACTTTAATAGAACACAAAATCAGTCCTTAGAATAATATTAAAATGGAAATAGAAGTTGCATCTCTTTTCATACATAGGATGCGCTTTTGCATGCAGAAATGATAATCAACTTGATAAAGAAAATCCTTCAGAACTTTCCAAAACTATATTTAGTATTAAGCCTTCGTCTACTTAACCACAATGACTTATATCTATCTCAATCAAAATATAAAAAAAGAAGAGAAAAAGCCTCATCTTAACCAAAATAGTCAACTAAAATATTATAAAATCTACCTAAAAATCATCTTGTCATACATAAAAAAAATGACATGTTTATAACTTCACACCACATTCACCACTCCATTTGAGGATAGACTGCAGCAACTTTAAAACCACCTACTTAATCATTTTCAAAAAAGAAAAGTATAGAGGATATACTGTTTTGCTGGTCATGGTAAATTTGTTAGCAACTACCAAAAGTACCAAACTTCCTTCCTTCTCTCGCCTTCTCTTATAGAGACAAAACAAGTATTTGAAGGTTCGACATTTTGAAAGAATAAAAAAGAAATTCGAAATGTGCCTACCCTAGGTAGAATAAAATTTGTAGGGGAAAAAGTATTAGTGTTTTTCTTGAGAGAAAGAGACAACCAGGCTAATACTTTGACCAATTTGAAAAGAATGTTCAACAAAATTTTAAGACTGAGGATCAGGATTCTACGTCTAAGTTACATATTTTCTTCTTCATGCACTTGTTAGGCTAAAAAATGAAATGGCTACTGGCAATCACAAGTGATTGTGAGCAGATGAGAAAGAAAGAGTGCATGAAAGATTCAGAGTTAAGGAACAACACATTATTATACAATGTAATTATTACTATTCTTCATCAACAGTATCAATGAAGCTTTCAATCAGCCAGTAATCATAAATATAAAAAAAATTATATAATTGAATACGGTATTAATGTTTCCCTTACCATAACTGGTATCATTTTAGCACACTTTGCAAGAGTCTGAACAGGGAAACTAACATATTTGAGGGCCTGGAATAAGAAACACGATACAAAAAAGGGCATTAACGGACAGCCAACAGTAACTATGTAATAACAACTTATAATGAACATACAATGCATTAACAGCTTACCTCATACTGACAACTCGTGGTAAGTATGTTCGACACTGACACAAGGCAGTACTTATAAATGGGGGCAACCGGATCCAAAACTTTGTTACTTGCCTATGAGAAAGATTGAAAACCATAAATTCAAGGAAAATTCTGGCTAAGCAAATGCAGTCACAAGAAAGGCAGGCTGCAATGTCAAGCACAAAGCATGTTTAAATTCTCGTTTGGCATGTTCCAAACTCAGTTTGGACATAAAACTCAAATTTCTTAACCTGTTTGGTTACTGTTAAAATATAAGTATAAATTGTCTGAAACCAAGTTTCCATACAGCAAAACCGAGGTTCCTTTTGCAAACTTAGTTTGAAAAGTGAAAACCGCTCCAAAATTAAGTTTGCCAGCCTTAATCCAAACACGCATCAAATGTTCGGTAACCATAGTACTTCCCCACATAAAAAGCACTCACTTACCAGTAGAGCCCCAGCCGAAACAGCAGACGTCGTGATGCGGTTGCAGAAAACAAGAAAAAGAGAATATTTGAAGAAGTCCTTGTTCACCCCATAAGGAACTCTCATGATCTTTTCCTGAAAGAAACAAACACACTCACATATATATAATATAACTCACAGTCACAGGACAATAGTAGGATTATCAGAGAGGGTTTTGACATTATCCAACTCCACAAGACAAGAAGGTCCGCGTTAGCTTTAGCCAACATGCCTATAATAGATGCTAGTTTAGTTAATCCATAAACACCCATTCACAAATTGATAAATAAGCAAGAAGTGATATTTAAGATTAAGAAATCAAGAACAAGGAATGATTACAAACTCAATAGGGAAACAATTACAAAACCCACAAATATGTAATTGGAATTAGTTTTAAGCAAGAGAAGAAGATCCTGGGGTTCTACCAAAATCAACAGAGACGAAAAGTTTGAGTTATAGACCTGCAAAACGCCATAGGTAACGAGGGTGACCATGATTCCGGAGACCGCAAATGTGACTTTCACCAACTTGTTCTCTCTCCAATTCGAATCACCCGCGGAAGAAGAAACAGAAGCAGAGGTTATTTCCGCCATGTCCGAAACACAAGCACCGCACTGACATAGAACACGACCAAAAACGACGTCGGATTCGAGTTAGCTCGCCTCTGACTCAGAGCTCGGTTTGCTCTGCCGCACTCTTCTCTTCTGTTGTTTCATGCGAGAAAAAGGAATTGGTCCGCCACGTCAGCGTTCACCATTCTCGGAAGACAGCAACTGCACTCGCATTTTCACTCTTGACTGAAAATGGGCCAGTCAACACTCCTAACGGATTTTAAAAACTAGGCCCAATAACGCTAAAAATGGGCCTGTCCAAACATGGTCCATTTTCACACATGGATAAGGATATTTTGGTCATTTCGTTACATTTCGTATATAAACTCCATAAACCAAGACGTAAACCCTAGAGCCGGTTTCTTCCTCTGCGCAGGTTTGTGTCTGTGCATCGTTACTCTTTGCTAATTTGCTTAATTTCATGCTGTTTACGATTTCTGGTTTTTGAATTTCAGGAATTAGGAATATTTGACAGGTAGAGTTTCTTCAATGGCTCCTAAAGGTATGTTCGTGTTCCTCACTCCGCTTTTTTCAATTTTCATTTCAACGATTAGGGGAACGAAATTTAAGTTGGTTTTGCTTTTGTTGTTTGTGATTTTAATGGTTTTCTTTGTGTGTGTTTATGTATAGCTGATAGTTCTAAGAAGGGTGATCCAAAGGCACAGGCCTTGAAAACTGCTAAGGCAGTTAAGTCTGGTCCTACCTTTAAGAAGAAGGGGAAGAAGACCCGAAATTCTGTGACTTTCCACAGGCCGAAGACATTGAAGAAGGACAGGAGTCCTAAGTACCCTCGCATTAGTGCACCACCAAGGAACAAGCTTGACCATTATCAGATCCTGAAGTTCCCTCTTACCACTGAGTCTGCTATGAAGAAGATTGAGGACAACAACACTTTGGTTTTCATTGTTGACCTTCGTGCAGACAAGAAGAAGATTAAGGATGCAGTAAAGAAAATGTATGACATCCAGGCCAAGAAAGTTAACACCTTGATCAGGTAAGCATTTATGCAATGATTAATTGGTTTTGATAGTAATAGTTTGATAACTTGCTATTGGTAATGGATTTGGTAGTGTAGTGAATTTCCTATTAATTTAGTGGCATAGCATGCTGGGTTGGTGTACTACCCTGTTGAAAACTCTTTTATGTTCATACATTATGCCTAGTATAATTTCCAGTCCTGTTTGTAGGCTTCTTTTATGTCTTTAATTACAGTTGTGAGCATTGCTACCGATTTGGTGCAGTGTTAATATTAATGAGTTAATAATGTGGAGAACTGATTATAGGATTAATAATTTCATTTGTGGGATGTGGAAATAATTCTTGGGCATGAATATACTTTTTCAATTTGTATTGCTAGTTAATAAGGAATTCTTTGTTTCCATATGAGAATGTAGGATTGTGTATTATTTGGAATGCATTTGAGATGCCCGTTTTAAGTGAACTTGTGTAAATGTGTTTAGCTTTAGTTCAATATATAAGGTATTTCTGCTGCAATTTCTGAATTTCAATTCTGTTGCAGGCCTGATGGTACCAAGAAGGCTTATGTCAGGTTGACCCCTGATTACGATGCATTGGATGTGGCAAACAAGATCGGCATTATCTAAGATAGCACCTGGGTTTTATTAAATGTTAGGCAGTTCTATGGTGATTCTTGATGGTAACTTTTCAAAAAATGATAGGTTCTATATTTTGGGTTTTATTATTTTGTATCTTTTGGTTCAGAAGACACTAAACAGACATCGTGTTTCAATTTTGTCTCTTAAATTGATGATTAAAATGAGCATGTTAAAAGTTTATATTTTTTAGTGATTAGGCGACTCGTTGAATGAGGTTAATGAGTGTATGTGTACTGAAGCTGGTGGACTGCTTGGCACTAACGAAATTGTAGAGTGCAGAATCCGGTGACTATATGAAAGAATTTGCGCAATAACTGTAGCCAACCTACAAAGGATATTAGCTTATACTTAATTTGTATGCTAATTGAATTCAGCAATAGTGATGTTTGAGTACATAGGTGGTGAACATGTGAATGAATTTTAGGTCAAATTCGGAATTAGAATAACACCGGTCTTGAAATAGGTCTCTGAGGTGAACATGTGAATGAATTATGGGCCAAATTTCTTTAATCTGTGATTTAATTAAACCAAAGAGAAGGTGAATAAAAGTTTAAAGAGAAAGTTAAATACAAAGAGTTAAATATTACTTTTGTGAGGTCACATTTAAGCGGCTGGATAATCATAATATGAAAGAACCCTAATATTTATAGTTGTTTTGGATTTTATTTTTATTTATAACAAGAGTCATGTTTGATTATCTGCATTAAAGGTTGAGGAGAGATATTGAAAATAAAGTTTAGCTTTTATTAAAGAATTAACCTCAAAACTATACTGCACTAAGTGTGTAGTGTAATGTATACAACCAAATTTTACTTGTAAGTTTTAACTAATGCTTACTCTACAAATTTCAACACTTTTGTTGATCATGGATCTACAAATTTCAAATTGAGCTTTCTTAAGCATACTTGTATAATCATACTAATCTCTATGACACTCGTATAACGATCCAAATGGAGGTGTCTGAAGTTGTTAGCTTTCTCTATAACCATCCAAGTTCTATTTACCAGGAATCATAGTATCATTCATTCTCCTCTTCCTCAAAGTCTCCAAGGGTTCACCTCACAAAAAATGGAAACTGAAAACAAAGATAGACAAAAAAATTATAGTTGGTGGGATGTGAAATCAAGAGGGAAGGAAGTGTTGTGTGCTGGGTAGATTTTCCCTTTCAAAGTCTTCCCTCCTCAAAGGCTGTAGCAATGTTGTGTGAGAAGCAGCTACGGAACAGTGTAGCACGTGATGATGCACAGATGCTCTACAAAGAGGACAATTTGAATGAGACTGAAACCACGTGTCAATGCATGAAACATGGAACCTGTGGCTGCACTGTGGAAGATGTTTCAGCCACTCACCTTCCTCAAACTCTCCGAGACAAATGGCACATTCCACATTACTTCCCTTCTCTTGTTCTCCCTCGTTTCTCTTGAACTCAATCGTTGGAAGAGACTGCACCACACAGAACTCCAATCCCTGGCTTTGAACCTGCATGGAAGGATCATCCTCGAGAACCGTCTCATCTAGAAGTCGCCTTGGAACCTGGTTTCTGCCTCGGCAAATTCCACACAACAGACGGTTGAATATGCCGAAGCAATTACTCAGTGTAAAAAAGATAACGCATACTATAATAATTGAAAAAACCTCTTCGAGCTTCCATTGCGTATGGTTATTGAGTTCAGCAGAATCAGAAGACATTTTAATGAAAATCAAGTTTGGAGTTTGCTAAAAGTAGCAGTAAACTAAGTTGGAAAACTATGCCAACATAGGGACACAGAACGTTCAAACCGAAGTAGTATAGTTGGAGATCACACTAAGGATTCTCCGTTGTGATTGCTGACAGCTCTTGTCTTAGATACTATCAAAGGTTCAAGAAATTGATAAATTTAAAAATTCTTGAGCAAATTAAATCCAAACAAGTTTAATTTTCTTGAATTGGGTAAAAACTTTTATCATATCAAATGATCCCAAATGTTATTTTTGAAATAATTGTTACAAAAGTTTACATATTTAACATAATATGACAAGGAGAGGTTGAAGAAATTTAACATTCTAATTGAATTCGATAAAGAAAACTATTTGATGGTTATAGGCAGAAAAAAAGTATCAGATCACAACATACATTTAATAATATGAAAATCCAAAATTTCCTACACTTTTCAAATGGAGAGCTCACAACATTTTAATTAAAACAAAAAAGGCTATCTGTTGCCGATTCACTCAAGTTGAGAGTGCCATTTACATATTTGGAAAAAAAAAGGACCAAGGGATGAAAAATTTGATGCCTTTGCCGTTCATTGACGGGTCTTGGAAGTGACACCAGAAGTTGAATTCAACTGCCATGTATTGTTCCATGAAGCAGTGTTTTGAGCAGCTAAGTTGAGCATGGAAGCAGAACACGTGGAGAGAGCATTTGAAGAATAAGGTAAGGTTGGAATCCTGGGTTTTAGAAGTAAATTTTCAATTTCTCCAAAAGTGTTAGGCTTAAGGATGCTACTGACATCACATTTTTTTATGGCTACCGGTGGCACTTTGATCTCTTCAATAGGAGGGGGGTTTACCCATGTAGGAAGTTGCCCTGCTAAGAGCAGTGTGTTAAGCAATGGACCAGCATCTTTCACAGCCTGAAGGAGATGACCCATTTGAGGCAAACCTCTTTCATTGGCAAGACGATCTATAACTGCAGCAGCAGGATCACACATTGGCTTTACAGAAGGAATCATCGAAACACTAGGTGCTGAGAAGTTGAAGTTTTGAATCAAATTCTGATTGAGATTACTCATTTTGTCAATGGGGTTAACTGCATTGATGTTTGTAAACTCTGTGGAAGAGTCAAATAAGAATTCCATTTGTGGGGAACCGTGTGAGAGAGTATTGTCAGATTTTGTTATGCTTGTGCATGCTCTAATAGCAGAAGGGGGGAAGGTGAAATGATTTTGGATGTCAAACACGTTTTGCAAATTGTTTGAACTAGAGGGAATTAACTGGTTCATTAGTTTAACTAGATCAGACCTTGCTTCATCCCTCTCTTGGTAAGCCATTTTCAACAGATTGAACAATTCTGTCTTGAGATGTTTTGTGGTTTCAAGTTCAAGTCTGGCATCCATAAGCTTTTGCCTCAACTCATGTTCTCCCTGAAAAATCAATCAAGAAAAAAAAAGTGTTCATAGATAGTCAAATAGCCATTTCTAAGGTCTTCAGGAGTTCACTCATTGTTGCCTTAATTACTGGTACTAGTTACGGAATAACGTTTAGCTGAATAATAAGGAGTCTCACCAAACTTTGACACAACATATCAGTAATTTTTTTGATAAATGGACAACAATTTCTTTTGGTAAATAAACAACAGAGAAAGCGACGTGGTCATGATTTATGCTTTTTGCCTTAAATTATCAAAGACTATTGACAGAGTTAGGTCTATGTAGATCACATAATGCATGCATCAGGTTCAAACACTGTTTCAAAGTAAGATCCACGTAATCTCAACCAACCCTAGGCAAAAACTAGACTTAGATTTATCTATTTTCCTTTGCTCAAATAAATGGAAGACATGCTATTTATAGAAACAGCAACAATAAGGGTATTTGGTATATTATGGAAAGAATAAATTAAGGGATTAATTATAAAACTATAAACAAGGAAACACGTTAAATTTTTTATAAATAAAGCAAGTATCAATAATTGACAATTATTGACAATAAATTGTCCAAGATTTAATGTGAAGAAGGACAAGTTGGGAGAAAGGGGTCAAGGATTAAATTCTGAAACATGTCGCAGAAAAATAACAAAGGATCCTGGCAATTAATGCACCATATCCTTGCAGAAGGTAAAACCAAGAAAGAAAAAAAAACAAGAGAATGGAGATGCGTCTACCATGATAAAACATCCTAGATTCAAGAAAGTAGTTTTCTACCATGGAAAATTTTACAACCTTAGACCTGAAAAACATTAAAGCCTGTGTATTTAGTTACTGACAAAACTTAGATAAAGTACTTATCACAGAGGTGATGCTTTCAATTTGAAATAAAAATGAGTTCTTTCCCAGTAAAAGTTTTCCTCCAATTCATAGGATACGCAAAAGATGGCCATTTACCAAGATAAAAAAAAGTACATTTTCTTTTGTAATCTTTCAAAGACTTCACCTTTGTCCTTAATAAACAAAGAAAAACGAATAGAACAAGGGAATGAATTAGTTGAATGGAGAAACTTGATCCAGATAAAGATCAATCATGGAAGTGAGTAACAAATGAAAGAATACATGAATGCAGATGTCATTTAATGGAAAAAGGGTCTTCAAAGACAGAAACTTTAGTCAAGGATGCAGCAGAAGAAAAGAACAGCAATGATAAAAGACTGACAGAAGCATACACAGATACATATATATACATATATATATATATATATATATACACACATATATATATATATGATATGATATGATTATGCAATGATATATGATTATGCAATGACAAACCTCAGGGTAGATGATGAGCGAATCCAGGTCTTCCATATTTGCGGCTACTATTTGAGAGCAGAAAGGGAGAGAAATTTGGAAAACCAAATATTGGTGTAGAAAATTAAGTAAATTTGTAAGTGTACCCTTTTATTTATAGAGAACATATTTCCACATTTGTGAGATTTATAAGACTAAAGGGTAGTGGAAAGTCAAGGTTTAATCACAAAAATGGTGAGGACCAAGTCCCTGTCATTGAATGCCAAAATCTTCCTCAGAGAACAAATTGCAGTTCCCATTTTTGTGATATATATGATTTCAGAATCCCTGAAATCCTCCCATTCTTTCAGGAATGTGCCACTTCTAATATTTATGTATTCGTCATAATTTATTTAATTCAGTTAAACTTTCCATGTATAAATCCTTCAAGACGTTAAAATTCAAACATCAATTTTTTTTCATCAATAATATGTATAGGTAAATTAAAAAAAAAAAAACAGATGATTAATGTGTTGGTTAGATACTGATTGATATATATATATATATAT
>Ga0123341_1002937_pt1 | contig 14365 bp, 8 predicted proteins | sample Turbeapinknodule_FD_89959 | JGI IMG/M metagenome (GOLD analysis project Ga0123341, IMG submission 89959) | Root nodule microbial communities of legume samples collected from Mexico - Turtle bean Mexico pink nodule | ecosystem: Host-associated > Plants > Roots > Nodule | place: Mexico: Nepantla... | reverse complement strand
GTTTTTGGTGTTTCTTGCTAGCTGACTTGAGCGTCGGAGTGCAAACGGCCGCTAGGGCGCCCTTTTGTCCTTCTTTGCAGGTATCCACAAGTAGCCAGAGGGAAGGTGTCCCTAGCTGACGGGAAAGGTTGCGCACAAAGACGTCCCGAGTCAACCGACCGGAACAACTACCGATGACCGACCGGATCACATGGCATGTCCGCCGTAGTCCACGCGAATGCATCTAGGTGGCGCGAGATCACTGCGGCTACTTCTTCTTGTTCTCCCTGGCTCAACAAACGTCCTAATTTGAACACCTTACCACCTATCTGCCTTTCCACCACGTTGTCTACTGGTTGGGGTCACTCACCCTGCACGAGACTCATTCCTGTGGTCCTCTTCTATAGGCGTCGCACTATCGAATGCATCGGGGATCGCCTCCTCCGACGCTTCTTCCATGAGCGAGGCCTCTGGGTATCCTTCTTCCATCGGCGAGGCGTCACCGTAACTTTCTTCTGCACGCACATCCTCTATAGGCGTCGCCCCTATGGGCGTAGCCTCTTCCAATGATTCTAACTCCATTCGCGAATCTGAAATGGGTGGTCGTTCAATCACCATGACCACGCCTCTCTTTGTCTTCAGGCTGTTTTCATAGCATTTTCGGGCCTCTTCCTGATCCGACTTGATCACAATTACTTTGCCACTAAGATCTGGAAACTTCATCTTCATGTGGCGCGTGGAAGACACTGCCCTTAACCTATTCAGCGCTGGTTTGCCCAACAAAATGTTGTAGGCTGAATTGGAGTTTACCACCAAGTACCGAATGCTCTCGGTACGGGACGCCGCTCCGTCAGTGAACGTCGTCCTCAGCTCCAGGTAGCCACGGACCTCCACTGGGTTATCTGCAAATCCATACAAGCATCCAGTATAGGGTCTTAGCAGGCCAGGGGATAACTGTAGCTTGTTGAAGGTCGACCAAAACATGACGTCTACAAAACTGCCTTGGTCGACGAGAACCCTGTGTACTCTTCTTCCCGCTGTGATTACTGAAATGACCACAGGGTCATTATCGTGTGGGACGACATCTCGCAGGTCAGACCTTATGAAAACGAGGTCTGACTCCCACGGGTCGTCCGGAAATTCCTCAGCAACTGAACTCACTGACCTCACATATTTCTTACGTTGAGAGGCAGTGGGTCCTCCTCCGGAAAAGCCGCCAGAAATGGTGTGCACTTCTCCGTGAGTCGGTATTTCGTGCGCTTGACCCTCCTCTGGTATCGCCAGGGCTGTGGTCGTAGTAGACCCAGCGAGATAATCTTTTAGGAAACCATTCTTCACAAGTTCATCCAACTGATAACCCAGCGCTAAGCAGTTGTTAATATGGTGCCCGAACGCTTCGTGAAACTTGCACCACGACTCTTTGTGGGGTCCCAACACCTTGTCGGACTTCACCGGTGGCCTTAACCTATCAGCTATGTTGGGCACAACGATGAGGTCTTTAAGTTCCACCATGAAATTGTGCCTTAGGGGTCTATTTCCTTCTCTCCTTCCCTCTGCTCGAACCCTAGGCTGGATCCTTCTTGCCTCGTAGGGGCGCTTCCTGTCTTGGTTCTTCCTCTCTGTGGCGGCTTCGTGGACCCTGGCGGGTTGTGCGCGCATATGCACTCTCGGGCCTGTGGGCGCGACAGTTGTGCGCTTCTCGTATACCTCACCCTCAGAGGCAATATGTTCTACCGCGCGACGCCTTATTTCAGCAAAAGACTTGGGGCGATTGCGTATGAGTGATTCGCAGAAAGGCCCAGGAGACACCCTTTTTCTGAATGTGTACACGATCATGGGCTCCTCCTTGGTGCCAACCTTCACCACATGCGCCCCAAAGCGGCTTATGTATTCCTTCAAAGTCTCACCTTGATACTGCTTCACGTAGAACAGGTCGTATGACACTGGGGGTGGAGCCCTGTTGGCTAGATACTGTTCTCTGAATAACGGCGATAGTTGTGTAAAGGACGTGATATGACCCTCTGGGAGGCTGACGAACCAGTCCATGGCCATCCCAGTCAAGATGCTCATGAAGAGCTTGCACCTTACGGCATCAGAGCCGCCAACCAGCATCATCTGCGTGTTGAACGCAGTGAGGTGCGCCTCAGGGTCCCCTATCCCTGTGAAGGTTACTTTGGGCCCCGTGAATGTGTTGGGAATCGCTGTCTCTAGGATCGCCTGTGAGAACGGCGTTGAGAATTCTCTTGGTTGGGTGACAGCCTCAGGCTCGTCTACGTTGCGCCACCCTCGGCGCAGCTCCTCGTTGGTACGGTGGAGCTCATCGTGTTTCTCGCCTGAGATGCCGTGAGATCCGCTTGCATGCGCTCTTGCTCCGCTTTCAATGCTGCCATTGCTTCTTGCAATCCCTGCATCATACCCATGACCTGCTGCATGGTCATCTCTTCACTCCTAGTGCGTGCAGGTCTCATTTTTTATGGAGACCTTTCTGATTGTCGTGCAACTTGAGAACTGGAACTGGTGAACTGTACTTGTGATGGAACTGATGTTTTAAATCGGCCCCACGGTGGGCGCCAAATGTTCCCGCCGGTTGACCGGACTGTCTTTGCGCGTGGCTTGTCCTTGCGAGCTAGGGCACCTTCGTTTTGCTCCGTCTGTGAGTACCTGAAAAGAAGTAGACAAAGGGGCGCCCTCGCGGCCGTTTGCACTCCGACGATCAAGTCAGCTGGCGATAAACATCAAAGGTGACACACCTTCGTATTGGAACACCGTGAAGGGATGCTTTGAAGGTGGTCGAATAACATTGAGTAGCTAATAATGTGTGCCCTAATTGCCTGTGCACACAGTGGGTGCGCCGTGAAACAACTAGGGTTTTTTCGGCTCTGTGTAAACTGTGAGAATTAGGTCAAAACTCGGATCCTACTTCAAACGTCTCAAGGCCCTTTTTAAACACCTTCCGCATTATAGCGCTTTAAAGCGCATTGAAGGCGTATAAAAATATCCCTTGAAACATTTGAAACGTAATCTAAATTAACGCGTACCTTAGCAAACTTTCAGGAAAGCCTTGATGTTTCAGTGCTTATTGCCATGTGTCCTTCTGACTTGATCGCTACTCTACGTAGTGGGCCTCATAGCGCCGTAACCCAACTTAGGGTTATTCCATTGTGTGAGTCCTGTTTCCTCGAAGTGCATGTGGCGCAGGGGGTGACTTTCTGGGTGCCAACTCATGTGCCCCAGCCTCTAGTCATTCGCCCTGAGAGTGTATCTTATTTACTCTCGCACCACGCACCTGGCTCGCCCCCGGGGTTTGGCCCTCTCATCGGTCGTATCTACCCCAGGGGTCTCCCTGAGGTGGCATGGGTACTTCACGAGTCAGGGTACTCCCCACTAGTACTAGAACTATGGCTTTGAAGCCACCTTTCTCTTCTTTTTATTACTGTTCTGAGGTACCGAGGCCTCTCGTGGTGTCACCCCCTCCACGGTCTTTCCTACCCATGGGTATCGAGGGGTGACACTGTCGATGCCTTAACCTGGCGACGCCTCATCTTGGCGACGCCTACACCTGGCGACGCCTCATCCTGGCGACGCCTTAAGCGGTCAACCTATTGACTTTCCTCCCTGGGCCCCCTGGATGGGTCCCACCATACGCTTCATTTTGACTTTGACTTTGACTTTGGTCAACGCCCGGGGACGGGACGGTACAACCATCAAGGCTTCATCCTGGGTCTGGAGCTTCATTGTGAACGCCCCAAATCTGTTCAAAAAATCCTTCAATGGCTCTCCCTGTCTTTGCTATATGCCGAAAAGGTTGAAAGAGACTGGCGGTTGGGCTTGATTGACAATGAATTGTTCCCTAAAAAATCCAGAAAACTTATCAAAAGATGTTATGTGGCTATCAAGAAGGCCAACAAACCACTGTAATGTCGTACCTATGAAAGTACCCATGAACATCTTGCAATGCATAACATTTGTTCCACCTGAAATCATCATCTGGGCATTAAATGTTGTAAGATGGATCTCAGGGTCTTCTACTCCTGTAAACACGATCTTGGGTATCATGAAATTGGTTAGTATGATAGTGTCCATGATCGCTTGCGAAAACGGTCTGGGACGAGCCCTTAGCTGAGAAATCGGGCCTTGTTCCCTTGCATAGCGTTCACGAAACTGTTGTAGACATCTACGCAACTCATCATTAGTTTTTTGTAGCTTGTCATTGCTTGCTCGAGACACGTCGATTTTTTCCATCAGCTGGTCTTGCTTGAGCAACTGCTTGGCTCGGACCTCCGCCATAAGTCTCTCCTGTTCAGCCTTGGATGTCGTTATCGTATCCTGGTGAGCACTCACAGTCTCCATAAGTTGTTGTATGGTGGAGTTGTCACTCTTTCAGATCCCAATGGGCCTTGCCATGTATTCCTCATCACGTCTAGGAACTCGAGCACAACTGCGGGTGGGACCTGGTTTTATTAGGCCCCACAGTGGGCACCAAACGTTCTTGCCAGTTAACCTACTCACCAATTGACTCTAGTGGCAGGCTCTAGCTTCGTTTGTCTCTGCTATTCTCTTTGTTGCGTTGGAACGCGGCTCCGTTGAAACAGAGGGGGCCGTACCTGTTGATTACACTCCAACGATCAATTCAGTACAGGGCTTATAAGAGTATAAGAAGTAATCAATTTCAGTCTTAGAAACAACGTACCTTAATCTGGGGTCTCAAGCCCCTTTTATAGATTACCTCTTGTAACAGTTTTTGTTCTTGCCAGTTGACCTAGTCGCCAGTCGACTCCAATCCCAAGCTCTGGCTCCTTTTATCTCTATTGAAGTCTAGTTTACTTCGTGGCTCCATTGAGACAGAGGAAGCCCTACCTGTTGATTGCACTCTGACGATCAAGTCAGTATAGGGCTTATAGAAACAAGAAGTAACTAGTTTCAGTCTTAGAAACAGCCTACCTTTACCTGGGATCTCAAGTCCCTTTTATAGCCTACCTCTTGTAGCAGCTTTTTATCACGAGAGTCTCCCCCTCCCTGAAAGCTTGCGTCATTGGAAGATATTCCATTCTAGGGCACATTCTCTTATCATCGCATCTCAACAGAACTCTTTCACTCTGGAGTGCATAAAATATTAACAGAATAACCACTAGGGTACCAACTCATGTACCAGCATCAGAGTTTCAATCTGTTTCACATAGGCACCCTCGGCTAGGCGCTACGTATCATACATGCAACCTAGCTCTTCGTGCCCTAGCATACATGGGCTTGGTTTTAGTTTACTTGTAGTAGATCCATATGTACTAAGCGCACACCTAGGTCTAGTTCTGCCCCTTGCTGACTGCCTGGGCCACACATAAGGGGTTACGTTAAGCATATAGAAAGAAGTTAACACACATATCTTGAGCCCAACCACATGACCCATATAGAAAAAAGTTAACACACGTATCTATCACGAGAATCTAATCTCAACTGAAAGCATACTCAATAGGAAAATATTTTGTTCAAAGGCACACTCTCTTGGTGTTGCAACAGAACAGAATCATTCCTCCAGGGATTGCATAAAATAATAACAAAATAACCACTAGGGCACCAACTCATGTACCAACATCATGGGCTTAAGTTTTAAAAGAAAGCATTTCACTTGAAATAGACCCTATGCACATTAAGTGCACCCATAGATCCATGATTGCCCCTTGCTAGCCGATCAGGCCTTATGCATGAGGGATCACCTTAATTATACAAAAATGAACTTATACATACATATGGCGCCCAATTACATGGCCTGCTATCCTGGCCCAATAACTTATCTGATATTTCTATTATGGGTGCCGAGGTCCGACCACCGAGTGTCTAGCTGTGAGCACTCTGCTCTAGTAAAATTTGTTTTAATTATTTATCATTACTAGTTTTATTTCTTATTTTTACGTAAGTTATTTTTGTTTTAGCTTTATTTTATTTTGTTTTTATTTTATTCCTAGTATTTATTTGTTATTTTTAAGTAAGTTAGGTTTTGTTTTTATTGTTTTCTTTTATTTTGTCTTTAATTTTTTTTATTTTACATAAATTTTTATTTTTTATTTATTTATTTTGCTTATTTATTTTTCTTCTATAAAATATAAAATAATATAAATAAAATATTAGATATAAATACTCTGTTTCTTTTCCCACTAAGAATATTTTTCAGGAACAATGGGCTTTCAATCAGGTGATCTTGAAAATGTTTATATACGCTTGTTTTCTTTGTCATTAGCAGAAAAGGTTAAAGAATGACTAAGTTACTTCCAAATCAGAGTCTCACTAGCTGGAAGAATGTAGAGGAAAAATTTATGCAAAGATTTTTTCCAATTTCTCGCTACATCAAAGCAAAGTCTGAAATTTCTATGTTCAGACAATGAGTAGATGAAGTCTTCTGTGAGACATGGGAAAAAATTAAGATGATATTGATCATGGATTTGAAGATATTGCTCAACTGAGCATATTTCTCACTGGTCTTAAATCTGACACAAAGATGCTATTAGATGTTGCAGCTGGCGGCACAATGATGACTCTTGATGTAGAACAAGCGACAAGAATTATTGATGCATTGACATCAACTGATTATAAAGCTCAACATGATAAACAAGGTATTCAGAAGGAAGACTTGTTAGAAGAAGCACTATTGGCTCAAAATAAAATTCTGACACAACAAATTGAGCAATTAACCGCACAAATGGCTAAATTGCCCCATCAGTTATATGTTGTGCATTCATCTCAAAGCTAGAGTCAATCAATCAGGTGTGATTTTTGTGGAGGTGATCATCCTAATGGTCACTGTTCTTATCTGAACAATTCACCTGAAGTTGAGGATCCATCCATGCTTGAAAGAATGAGTAAAGTTGAAGACGCCCTGACAAAGCTTGTGATAATGGAAGAAAATAACATGACAACAATTAGGAATATAGAGATCCAGATGAGACAAGTGGACCAACACATTGCATAGATAAAAAGTGGCCTATTTTCAGTCAATAGCCAACCCAATCCAAAAGAGCATTGTAATAATGTAGTGACTGAAAAAGAAGATGAGACTAAGGGGAAGAGAGATGAGACAGAGAGAGAAAAGAAAAGAAGTGAGGAAGAAAAAATTAAAAATAAGGAGAGAGGTGTTCTTGAAAAAGATTTATCATATCCTCATCCTCATTCAAAAGAAGAGAAGGAAAGAAAATTCTTTGACAAATTACTCCCTAAAAATTATTTTGCAGGAATCTAAAGCAAGATTCAACACTTGAGAGATTTCAGAAGAATAGGAGCTATATTGAAGAAAGAAATATAGAGTTGGAGGCTAGATACAGAGCAATTGCTCAGAAAGGCTTGCCTAAAAAATTCAAGGACCTAGGGAGTTTTAATCTTCCTATGTCTATAATTGCTTTATCGGTGGACAATGTTTTACTAGATTTAGGGGCAAACATCAATTTAATGCCTTTGGCAATGCTAAGGAAGATAGGCAATTTAGAGGTTCAACCCACCAAGATGCAGTTACAATTGGCAGACGGATCCATCAAATATCCATATGGTGTGGTTGAAGACGTTCTGGTGAAGGTGGATAAGTTCATATTCCCTGTGGATTTTGTTATAGTGGACATGAAAGAAGATGAGGAGGTTCCTTTGATACTTGGCAGACCCTTTATGAAGATGGCTAGAATCATAGTTGATGTTGACAAAGGAGAACTTCAACTTAGAGCTCAATATGAAGAGGTAACTTTTAATTTTTTTTATGGTCTAAAAAATTTTAATGCAGGGGGAAATGCGTACAAAAGGATGCAACAAAGAGAGTTTTCCACCTTGAAATAAACATGCGTCAAGCTAGATGACGTTAAACAAGCCCTTACTGAGAGGCAACCCAGTCCACATTTTAGTTTTATGTTGTTTTGTTACCTTTGTTGATTTTATTTTTCAAAAATAAAATCCTATATGCCTCTTAATCATTTTGCAGGTTATGTATTTTGACCTAGGAAACAGGTTCTATTATTTAGGGGGCAGATCCAACAAATGAAGCAAAACTATAGATAAAGATTTTAACAAAAAGTTGGATGACTTCTTAAGAAGGGAGGATTAAACAAAAATATGTTTTATCTTTTTAATTCTCTTTTCTTTTTCAGTTATTTGAATTTTGTCTTATTTTTCTGTTTAGTTTTTCGGTTATTTTGTTTTCTGTTTATTTGCTTTTTTTCTTAGTTGTTTATTTGGTAATTTGAATAAATTTGGTTTTGTTAGTTTTATGTCTTGAATAAATTTCAATTTTAATTTAATTTGTTTTCTAGTTTTATTTTTATCAAATAAAAAAGAACTAGAATATTAATTTTGAATTGTGGAAAAAAGGAGTTTGTGTTTAAATATTAGATAGTGAGATGAATTAGACACAGGTTAGAAAATAAAATATGATTTAATCCCTATTCAAATGTAGTTGAAATTATGATACATGAAAATTTAACATGATGATTGATTCCTTTCATTGTTATAGCTTATTTATGCATTAGGATGAAATAGTTCACCATAGTTCAGCTCCATGCTCTGCAACCATTGAGTCCTATGGTTGGTTGGATAGGGTTCAAATACATGAAATCATCTTTCGGACTCATTCATGCTCCATGGACAATCAATGGTGGTTCCTCACCATTGAGCATTAAGCATACCACCAAGCCCAAAGAATTCAAATCTCTATATAAAAACAAGCATTCATAATAAATAATAACTTAAGGAATATCACATTACTTCTCAATCGCAGCAGGGTAGATTTAGAAACTCATAATAAAATCTTATAGTGAGTAATCAAGTATGAGAAGCTAAAGAATAATAAACATGGATCCCTGAATTTTGTTGGTCAGATAAGGCTATGGATCCTTTTCTGTAGAGTCTTGGCTAGACTTCAGTCTTGAGGCTTTCTTATGGTCTCTCATGCCTCTTAGTGCCTCTCTTTCTCTTTAATGGATCCAACTCTCGATTTCTTAAGACCTCATGATGGTTTGGAATGTTTCCCTAAGATTTCTATTTAAAGAGAAATATTATGCTTTTAAATTATCATACACTAGCATTACGATCTGATGATTAGTAAGTAAATATTACAAATAAGTAATTCAGTGAGTTAGTAAGATGCATCTAACATGACATTTTAGGCAATCTAACTGCTTGATAATCTAAACCATTGTTTGAATACTGTTATTTAGATGATACTTGCGAAAAAAAAAAATTTCAATTAAATTTCAATTCAGCCCTCCCTTTTTGTGATGCCCTTGTTTTTCGCAGTTGGTATCAAAATCAACCTCTAAAGGGTTGAGCCCCTAATAGTGTCTAGAGGAAAATACCCAACACAACAAGACTAAAAACAAGTTAAGATAATAGCTTCGTCTTTGTAGTACTAATCTGATTAATGAGTTTGTGCATAAAATCTCTTTTAGTAAGTAGTTCCTCTCACATGCTTTAAAGAGCATTAATGAGGAAACTACAAGTTCCTTAATGGACGAAACCCCAACATCTCATATCAAAGTATCTGAAAATATATTAAGTGGTGCATATTGCCATGAATGCTTCCACATTGTTAAAATGAGAAAACCTAATCAACGTTTGAGATTTTCATTTTCTACCCATCAAAACAACCTTTTTCGTATTCCTTAAGCTTTCTCCTTTGCACTTTGTCTTTTGAAAAAAAACTCAAATCTTTGAGAATAATTGTTTCTTTCATTATATGAAGATCAATGCCAAGAAAGCTACACAAGCTACTATATTTGTTTCCACCTCGACTAATGCAATATTGTTGTTTCCAAATACATAGTTAATACCTGAAAAGTTCATCAACTTCAACAATCTTAAAAATACTAGGTATCCATTAGAGAAGACTTTTTGTATAGTGGGATGGGTTCAGTTTCTTACACATGTAAGAAACTCTTGGAGTCATGAAGCTTATCTAAGGCAGAAGAAGTTAAAGATGGGTTTGACAAATTTTGTACTCATAAAGTTTTCCAAATAAAACTAAGTCCCCATTTAAGTGCATACATGCAAATATCATAATAATGATGTGAGTTGATTTTAGGATTGCACATTGTTAGGGGTTTCACTTTGTTTATGATTTTTTGTTTAAGCAAAATATGGTGAGAAACCCAAAGAAGATTCCCACTGAACACGAACTTAACCAAGTGGTTAAGTAAGTGTGAAGGTTCACTTCTAGAGGGCAAAAATAAAACACAATTATATGGTGATGATGATGAAGAGGTGCATAATTAAAGCATATAATGGAAAGCAGTAAGATGGAAAAATCAAAAAGGAAAAGAAGAATGGAAATGGTGCAAGGAAGGAAGAGATGAAGAGATAGAGGATGCTTATGGATGATGGTGGTGGTCACGCCACTTGGAGTGATGGGAGACTCCAAGATGAGTGGTGAAGAGCCGCCACTTGAAGTGCACAAACACCCAAGATAAGACCCACAAAAAGAGAGCACTCAAGACTCACTCAACACTCTGATAGAGTTTATTTTCTATTCAAAATTCAATGTGTAAATACATGGAGGGAGGCACCCTTTATATAGGAAGGATTGACTTGGAGAGCAAGATGAGAGAGAGGTAGAAAAGGAAGGGGAGAGAGGTTGCCTAGGGTGTTGACCATGGCAAAACCACACCTTAGGCGTAACTTCTATAAGTTAGGTTAAAAACCTTAGTTCTAGGTGCATGTGTCATGAAAAATGGGTTTGGAACAAGCCCATTTTGCTAAGTACACTCCTATTTATACTATGTAAACCTACTCTAGCTTATTCTTCTATTTGGACACCTTAAAGTGAGCCAAATTTATTTACAAACATTTTTTCTTGTAAGAAGACCAAAAGAAAGAACATTTGATGTTCTAGTCTATGCCTAGTTCCTCTTCTACTGAGGTCTTTCCGATATTTGGTGGGGCCGTGTCTTGTACGCTAAGATGACTGATCAAAGTTGGAAGTGTCTCTTGTGTCCTTGGTCATCTTCTTGGCTAATTAGATGACATCAAATAAGGTGATTCAAATGAGTTACAAAATCCACGTCTGATGTGACTAGTTAGACTAAAATAGTTAAGGATACAACAACCTTTCAAATATGTCTAACCATAATTGTTAAAGGATACACCTATTGTCTTTTATCAAATTAAACTTGTTGAAAAATATTTATGAAAATATTTATCCTTTTAAATTATCATATGTTAGCATTACGATATGATAAATAGTTAGTAAATATTACAAATAAGTAATTTAGTGGAGTTAGCGAGATGCATCTGACATGACATTTTAGACATTATAACTACTTGATAATCTAAACCATTGTTTGAATACTGTAATTCAGACGATACTTGCGAAAAGTTTTTAAATTTAATTTAAATGTCAATTTAGCCCTTCCTTTTTTTTGATGTCCTTGTTTTTCGCAGTTGGTATTAAAATCAGCCTCTAAAGGGTTGAGCCCCTAATAGTGTCTAGAGGAAAATACCCAACAGAACAAGACTAAACACAAGTTAAGATAATAGCTTTGTCTTTATAGTACTAATCTGATTAATGAGTTTATGCAGAAAATCTCTTTTAGTAATTGTACTGGCAAGGAGTGTTCAGGACCTCGACCCACGCACTTAGGTATGGTCAACTCGATGGTATAAATCATGCTTAGCTTGGTCTGGACTAGGTATGGGCCCTATTACTCATTGGAGGGGTAGCCCAAATATTTTGTTCAGTATATGTGGAAAAGACAATTAAAAACAACAAGAGGAATATCTGAATTAGTTGAAGCATATTAATAAATATAGATCAAAGTGGTTAGGAATGTTTGTACCCAAAAAATAATAGGTACACATTAATTGAATATTGTTACTGATGAATTGTGTTGAAGATTATATTTTGAATGTTGAGATTATATTCTCACTAATGAAAGTTGTTGAAAGGATGTCTATAAAAGGGGTTTAAGACCCCGGGTAAAGGTATGCTTTTCTTGAAGTCCTACACTACTAATGTACTTATAGTTTGAATGCTCTCATTGACTTGATCATCAGAGTGTGATTAACAGGTAGAGTCTCCTTTATCCTAGTGGAGCAGCATCTCAGAGTGCTAATTGGAGACAGATCAAAAGCGGAGCTCACCCATTCAATCCAACCTAGGTCAACCGTCAAGAACAGTAATTAGTTCCTCTCACATGTTTTAAAGAGCATTAATGAGTAAACGACAAGTTTTTTAATGCACAAAGGCCTAAACATCTTAGATCGGAGTATCTGATAACATATTAAGTGATGCATGTTGCAATGAATGCGTCCACATTGTCAAAAAGAAAAAACCTAATCAACATTTGAGATTTTCATCTTCTACCCATCAAAACAACCTTTTTGGTATTCCTCAAGTTTTCTCCTTCACACTTTGTCCTTTGAAGAAAAGCTCAAATATTTGAGAATAATTATTTCTTTCATTATATGAAGATCAATGCCAAGAAAGCTACGCAACCTACTCTATCGTTTCCTCCTCAACTAAAGCAATGTTGTTGTTTCTAAATACATAGTTCATCAACTTCAACAATCTTAAACATGCTAGGTATCAATTGGACAAGATTTTTTTGTCTAGTGGAATGAGTTCAGTTTCTTACACTTAAAAAACTCTTAGAATCATGAAGATGGTTTGACAAATTTTTTAGTCTCATCAAGTTTTCCATATAAGTGCAATATAGGGTCAGACTTAGGTTAGTCCAAGGAACACTTGCTAATTGAGTTCATTTTGTAATATTCTTTCTTTAACAAAATTGATTTTGGGGTTTTAGAATTATGAAATGAAAGTAGTAATTGAAACTAAGAATATGACTGATATGCTAAAATGAAAATAGTAAATGAATCATAGAAATAGTAATTGTAAAGCAGAACTTAAAAATGAAAACAATAAAAGAACAAGAACTATGATTGAAATCTAAGTCTAGGAATTGAAATAGATAAGAAACTGAACTAAGAACAATTGAGTAGAATGAAAATAGATAGAAACATGTAATAGCTGAACAAAAACTAACAAAATCTAAGTAGTGGATGAAATCAACTAATGTAACCAATTTAAATGTAAAAATGGCAGACAAAGAAATTACAAACTGAATTAAAAAAAATAAACTATAAAATGGAAATTGTAAAATAGTACCAAATAAAAATGAAAGTATAATGTGGAATTGAAATTGACAGAACTATGTAGAACTTAATAAAGTCAAGGGAAACCAAAATTTAAGAAAATCTAACATTGTATAAACAAAAATACCTAACTAAACTGAAAATAGAAATTGAGAATTAAAAATTGCAATTGAGTGTAACGTGATTGAACCAAGAGTAATTGTAAAAAAAAAGTAATTAACAAGTAGAAATTGAAAACAGTGGGAATTAATATTGGAACAGTGAATGAAAATAGAAAACAGTGAGAATCATGAAGATGTTAAACGATTTTACCTAGAAAATCCATAAAGTGAAAAGTTGAACAAAATTGAAAATGAAATTGAAATTAAAGTTGGATTAGAAATTTCAGAAACTAAGAATCAGAAACATCAACTTAAATCAATAATAGAAACGGTGAAAACTAGATTCAGCTAACTTAACAGTAAAAACTGTAAAACCTAATTAACTAACAAAATTGAAATTAAAACCTAAAGTGGAAATCGAATATAGCAACAATAATTGAATACTAAAATTGAAAAATAGTAATTAGAAAAGAAACGTACAGGAATTGAAAACAGTGCTCGAATAAATAGGAATCAAAATAGCGCTAAAAAACAATAATTATAAAATGTAGTCATAATAAAGCTTTTAGGTTGTTGAATATTTTTGTGGAATTTGTTAAATTATGGCTCACTTAGTTATTCTTCTTTCCGAAACATGTCATCTTATTGGCTTGGAAAAAAGTAGTTGTTACATTTCCTTTTATAGCTCTTGATTAGATTTGAACTCTTTTCATTGTATTGATTCTTCTTCAATTATCATATAATGACCTTTTATGTTGAGAAACATTAAATTCATGGTCATGTAAACTTTTTCTTCTTCACATAAACTCTAGTAGCTGACAGTACTTATCTTTCATAGTATTATATCCTTTTACACTAAACAGTGGTTAAAAGTGCACACTCTAAAGAATAGACAACTGAGCTAGAATTGACAAAATAGTTGTGTTAGAATAGTTAGCGGTTATTACAACTTTAGCTCACATCCCAAATGATATTTGAACGTTGTTATTTCGCACGAATCTTCTGATGGGAAAATAACAAATCAACACACATAATCACAAATCAATTGCAGAAAATAAACAACACATGATTTAACGTGGTTCGGTCGCCAACTGCAACCTACATCCACACGGGCAACTATTAGGTTTTCATTATATCCTGTTGCACACCAATTACAAGTACAATGATCTCTT
>Ga0123341_1002934_pt1 | contig 14369 bp, 16 predicted proteins | sample Turbeapinknodule_FD_89959 | JGI IMG/M metagenome (GOLD analysis project Ga0123341, IMG submission 89959) | Root nodule microbial communities of legume samples collected from Mexico - Turtle bean Mexico pink nodule | ecosystem: Host-associated > Plants > Roots > Nodule | place: Mexico: Nepantla... | reverse complement strand
TCAAATCTTAACAAACTCTTAATTGCATTTAAAATAGATTGGTCAAAGCATTTAATGACTGGAGCGTATTTAGTTAAAGCATTTAAAGCTCAGTCAAAGAAAACAGTTTTTCTGTTATGGTTTAAAACAAACAATCGGTTGTTTAGTTACTTAACAGATTTCACCATTCAAAAACAGTTTTCAAACTTTCTCAAAACACCTAAGTGTAAACAATTGGTTGTTTCGACAAAACAATCGGTTGTTTCAACTTAGTTTGAAAAACATTTTATTTTGATAAAGATTGAGATGCTAATTGCTTGAAATTTAATCTAAGGGTGGATTACAACATTAAACTACCCGAGAACAAAGCTTAAATCAGCACAGCAACACACAGCAAAGCAGAGGCTTCAACATCCTTCAAAGGATTTGGATTCTTCAAAACATTGAACACCACTTGGTTCAACACTAATCATATATTTAGTAAATATAGGTCATATTGAGCAAACAATATTAAATACCTCCACACGATGTTCATAGGACTCTACATTTTGAAAATCAACAATAGCTCCCCAAGATTCCATCACTTGATCCCATGCCTCTTTTGGATGAACAATCATTTTACATTTTGCTTTAACATTTTTATCAGTGTGAAAACGACATAACAAATAAGCAACTTTGGAAAACACAACATTTATTGCATTCATTAGAGCAATATGTCTATCACTGACCACAACCTTTGGGTATGAATCAACTCTCAAAAACAAACCTCTCAGCTTCTAAAGGGCCAATACAAAGTTATGATGACATTCTGATACGAGTAACATAAATGCAGCATTGAAGGTCAATCTTGTTGAGGTAACACCAACAACTTCAAACAAGGACAAGCTATACCTATTAGTTTTGTATCCATCATCAATACAATGTTAAAGGCATTCAATAGCTTCATTGAATTAGGATATGTCCAAAATAAATCTTGCACAACATTTGTCCCTTCTTCAAACTTAGACCATTGGACATACATATCTCGCTCAAGTAACATCATCAATTGTTGCATTTCAATTCTATCACCTTGTTTTGATTTTTTGTACAAATATCGTGCATTGTAAACTTGCTTTATTATGGTCATATTGTGCTATTTCATTGTTAGCAAAATATTTTTGGACTTCACTGCACTGTCATGTCCATAAGCATTAATTTCTCACTACATGTGAACCTACCCGCATATGGATGACCAACCAACGTATTTTCCAACTCATGATTATGAGACTCGCAAAGTAATTTCAATATCCATCCTTCACCAATCTTTACTAGATAGCTCGTAATTTAAAAGGACAATCACATTTCCTACTTTCACTCTTAGTAACTTGTAAATCCTTCTTATATCGCATGTATTTACCTCCTTTCTCAACCCCTAATAATACAAATGTCTTCTTCCTCGTTTGCTAGTTGAAATATCCGAGCTCAATATCACAATAACAAAACCAAAGTGAAACGCAACTTTCCTAACCCACATCAAGAACTCATCCCGAGTACGAAATATCTACAAAAGTTACTACAACAAATTACTTAATTTACCAAATAACAAACTTCAACTTTATAAACATACTTTATAAACTTCAACTTTACCTCATCTGTAATAAACGCATCTGTACATTTATATCCTTTCAATATATATTATCTACTACTTTGTTGGATAAAGACTTCTCAATATCATCATGTAAATCGTCTCACACATCAACCCCGTCATATAATTCTTGTTCGAATTCTTCTCTATTGTTCATACTTCTACAAATTAACATTTTACCATCAAATTCAAACAAATTATAAAAAAAAACGAAACTAAACCATTACATTTTGGATCCATCAATCCATAAGTAAAAAAAATCATTTTGGATCCACCAGTCCATAAGTCAAAAAAATCATTTCAGATCCACCAATCCATAACAGAAATTAGACTTCTGGATTCAGAAATCTGTCAGTCAACAATTTATTAAAAATTTACTTCTGGAACAACCCCTCATCTAAAAAAACAAAATGATTTACTGGAAATCAAATTTTCACTTCCATATTGATCAATCCGCAACACAATCCCAAATCCCGATTTCCAGTAATCACAAAATCTCCATAGCAACCCATGCTCTTAAAAAAAACTTCATTCTTACCTCTAAAAGTCAAGCAACACTTCGACAACGCAACTATTCCTCCACCTTGCTCTGCACGGCTAAAATGACCCTCTACTAACGTCTCAAATGAATGAAGAAGAAGAATAGTGTCAAAGAAACTCATCTACAATGTCCTTTTCCGAATAAAAGGTCAAAACTAATTTCAGAATTTTAAAAATTATAGTGTGCAGGAAGAAAACATAAAAGATTATTTTGTAAATAAGAATGTAATTTTTTTTATAAATTATAGATAATATGATTTAATCAATTAGTAAATCAAAGTAGTTCAATCCACTACATACTTGATATAATCTAAAGCATAAAAAATTGAAGTTAAATAGCATGTAGAAAATTATGAAAAATATTTCAACTGCAAATAGATAAAATAACAGGATATCTCACGAGAAGTTCAAAAACCTCTGCACACAACGTTAATTTTTCTCAAGGAGATAAACATGGCTAACTCAGAACAACAATAAAGAATGAAAAAAAAACTACTACAACGCTGAAATACAAAATAATCCATGAGGCTAATATCATATATGGTGTTGGGATACAGTGTCACACATGGTGGAGAGCATTTAAAATCAGTTTGAGTAACTATTGTGCAAAGGAGACAATGCCTCCAGCAATCTTGGACGTGGTCAGAGAGTAGGGCTCCATCATACATGCCACCAAGAAGATCACCTTCAAGTTTTGATTCTACTACGACGTGGCACCTTGGCAGAATTTAATAATGATGAATTTGATGCAATTTTCTGTGACTTTGCTCATCTTAAGAATACCTTGTTGATGCTTACATGCCTAGTCTGCGGGAGATATATGATGGCTTAGTCTGTTTGTTCAAGCCAAGAACCACGAGAGAATGAGAAGCTCAAAGTTTGGCACATACGCAAGAAATCACATTTCAAAGAAAAGCTGAGGGGAAAATGTTGACTTAGAATATTAGTTTAGTTACATGGCTGCTGTCAGCAACTGCAAAAGCCAAGTACCTTTTTGCTCCCAAAAACTCTTTGAAAGTGTCGAGAGCTTGAATAGCAGAAGAAGCAGCTAAACACAGGTACCAAAATTTTTTGTTTTTACTGCCGAGGAAAGGATACTAATTGTTTGGGTCATCATTGATTGTATGAACAAGTATGCCCATTTTGTGGTCCTGTGAACCAGTAGAGATAATTAGTGATAGGGATCCTCTTAGTGTGAAGAAGTTTTCGGAAAGAGTTCATGAAAAACAAAATAATTTCTTGTCAGTTGTTAAGAGACGAGAAAGTGTTCAAAGTAATAATTTACTTGGACTGGGATGGAAAATTTCTCAAAGCAGATTGTTTGCATTAGGAATACCTACTAGTAACATAAAAACACAATTAGTTAGAATGTGTTTTCAAAATAAAAGAGAAATGCCTACCAAAAATTAGATGGAGGAACTCATGAATTACTTAAAAATGATTTGCAGACTGAACTTTGAACTAAAGGTTTATGAACAGAAATCAAATGACATGCATGGCATCTTCAACTGCAATTTAAATCCAAGAAAGCACCTCAAAAAGTAGAGAAAGGAGGGAGCAAATACAAATTGACTATGATAAATTATTTTTTAAGGAACTACCAAGTGATACGATACGAGCATTCTAAACTGACCAAACATTAGATTTCTTCAACGAGCAACAAGTTTTCTCTAACCTCCACCACAACAAATTGTTTTACTTGCTTTGAATCATGGAGCAAGCCTCATCCCAAGTCCTTCTGATGCCTACAATCAATATATAGAAGAGACCAACAGGTATTAACAAATCACCTGGTCATAAACCTTTGTTCGAATATAGCTTTTCTTTCACTCATTTTAAAAAAGAGGGTATAGAGCTGTCAGCTCAGAAAAACCAGTAAGCAAGAGCAAAATGAAAAATAAATATTGACAAGGGAAACGGAAGGAAGAATAGCACATGGTATAGAAATTTTTTAATGTCACTAATTATGCGGATTTTTCTTTTCAGATTTTAATGAAAAAGCAGAAAACAAAAATTTATGGGATTCATATCAAAATTCTAGAAGTAATTTTAGAACCTAGAAAATTAAAAATATTAAAAATAATGAGACAGAAATGTCAGCATACCATACTTGACAATTCGTAGCTCCTACAAAGAGTTAGTATATGCCTCGAGAATCTCCTGCGCTATGAATCATCTTGAGTATTGAATCACCTAAAGCAATTTTTGCTTTCTTAGTTAAGTTGAATAGAAGCAGAATAAATCAAGTGAACTAGCGCATCATCAAATTCTTCTAGTTCACCAGAATCTCGTAATAGACGATATGAAGGAGCCATGAGATTTGCCGAAATATCAACTAACTTCCACAAAGATAAATTATAAGCCATTTTGATTATTTTAATGGACAACCGCCAGGAAGAATCAAGACAAGACATAATAACATTCCAGCAAGCTTCCTGAATATTTTCCAAAATCCAGAACTCAGAAAGCCAATAAAGCTCCACATATGGTTGTAGATTAAATAGCTTTTCTTTATCATCCATATTATCCCACAAGCATCCAGAGGGAGGATCAGGTAGCTCATCAGAATAAAACCACTGCACTAGTTTAATCAATGCTTGCCAGCTAATATCAACTTTTATTACTTGTGAATGACTGCAACAATGAATGAATAATATTTAAGAGAGACCCATAGGAGACAGAATCCAAGTGTAGAAGGAAACAAAAATTAAAGCAAAGAGGCTTGCAAAGTGTCTCATTAGAAATGAAAAATTCTTGCACCTGATTTCCAAGGATATCCTAGACAAACTGAGAGTTGAAATGAAGTTAACATGGAAGAACATAACAATGCAAACCATTATGATAACAAAAATGATTGCACGTCACTTCCAACCAAGGGCTCAAGAATACCATTAGTGAGTTTCCAAAGGATAGTTAGAATATGTTTGTGAAGAAAAACATATCAATCTTTATCTATAATCGCAAGGTGTGGGGTGAGAGTTGATTCCCACATTAGAAGTTTTAGTGCAGTGTTTCCAAGTCCTTGGGCTCCAAGGTTCTTATCAGGCTTTTGATAGAACTCTCAATAAATATACTGAAAAGGGCATATTATTTAATGAAAAACAGAGCCTAAGCTCCTTACAACGAGACCATAGCTTACGCTCCTAAGAGAATAATCTTCTCGCTGAACACAAACCCAAATCTTAAGTGATTCCACTATCCCACATTCTTCTATATTCCCATTCTACACTCCCCTAACCGAATTTCCCAACTCAGAACCCTTCTATTCTGCTCTATTCTTTACCCGTTTACACTTTCCAAGTTTTGGGTCTCAACATTTTGGCCTACAATCTGGTCCAGTGTTCTATCACTTCCTCCCACTAACGGAGCAACCTTGTCCTCTAGGTTGAGATGAGGAAATTGACTGCACAAATTATGCTCCTCTTCCCATGTAGTATCCTCAATAGCAAACCTTTCCATTGCACCAAAAATTGTTTGATTGGGCAATTGTTCTATATAACAATTCTACTGCTCAACATGCTCAGGTTCAAAGTGGTCATCAAGTTCCACCTCCAATTAGTGTACTCTCCAATAGCCCTTCTTAGTTGAGACACGTGAAACACATAATGGACCTTATAAGGAGGCAACTGCTATTTATAAGCCAATTCTCCTAATTTTCGATCACCTCAAAAGGACCAAAAATCAAGGGGAAAGCTTTCAATCATGCAACATGCCACAGATTGTTTGTTCATACCCACTCCCCCACTTCAAATGACTGCATCCTACACCTTTTGTCAGCATATTTTTCATCTGTTCTTATGATTTACTCAAATTATACTTCAAACAACAAAGCTTCATCCCTATCCTGTAAATCTTGTGCCACAGCTTCTACTTTCACCCAGAAAGAATAGCATAATGATGGTGGTTTTCTTCCATAAACAACCTTAAATGGGGTCATACCAGTAGAGATATGATATGTACTATATTGCTAAAATTCAGCCCAAGTAAACCACTTTGAACAACTTCTAGGTTACTTTGAAGTAAACCAAAGTAAATAAGTTTCCAAGCATCTATTTATCACTTCCGTTTGTATGTCAATTTCTAGATCGTAGGGGGATGACATTTTCAATATAGTCCTCTGCACCTTGAACAATTCCTGCCAAAAGACACTGACAAACAATGGGTCTTGATCACTAAGGATGGATTTTGGATTCCAGGTAACCTCACCACTTCTCACGCAAACACAACAGCAACACTCTTTCCTGCATATGAATGTTTAAGTAAATAAAATGTGCAAACTTAAACAGATAATCAACCACTACTAGGATAACAGTAAAGGTTGTAGTAACCTATATGGTGAGGCAGCATCGTACTGTTGACATCGATAAGTATCACATTCGCTCACAAATTCTTGAATCCTCTTCTTCATACCAAGCCAATATAAGCTTCCTGTTATCCCTTAATATGTCCTCAAAAACCCAGAGTATTCCCCATATGTGTAGTGTGAAATTCTTTCAAAAGTAAAGGAATTAAAGCAGGGGATGAGGAAATTACTAGCCTCCCTTTATGCTGTATAATGTCTCTTTGTAAGCTAAACCCAAGTCTAGCACTGCTACACATTTCAAGTCTTCCATAATGCGTTTTAGCTGGATCAGCTAGTACTTCATGTCACAACTCTTATTCTTGTTCCCAAATGGGAGGAAGCAAACAACAACTTGTAATCTCTCTCCCCATCAACATGCAACAAGGCATCACCGCCTTGTTTTCTGGACCTAGTTTATAAACCACCTTAAAATTGTAACCCAGTAGCTTTGAAATCCAAAGTTGTTGATTACAACTAACCACTCTTTGTTGCAGTAAGTTCTTAGTCTCTTCTGATCTGTTAAGACAACAAAATTTCTTCCAGTGAGATAATGCCACAAATGTTGAACTTATAGTACCAAAGCCATTAATTCTCTCTTATACTAAGTTTGATAAATTTCTATTGACAAGAGCCTTACAAAAATAGAAATAGGTCTGCCCCCTTACATTAGCACAACTCCAATTCCTTTATCGCAACCATTGTACTCAATTTCATAAAAGTCAAGAAGAGCCAATATCGGAGCAAAAAGTAAGAGCCTCTTTTAAGGCTTCAAATACTGAGAGAGGATTTGTACCCCAACAAAAACCATCCTTCTTAGTTAGCTCAGCCAATAGCTAAGCTAATTTCCCATACCCATACATGAACTTCCTATAATAACTGGTAAACCCCGAAAACCCTCTTCAACCTTTGACATTAAGAAGGATTGGTCACTCCAACACACTTCTCACTTTAGCAGGATTCATGGTAACTATTGAAGATCTCATAAAGTAGAGATAAGGTCAAATTATAGTATATAAATGGGACAATCTCCACCTTGTAAGCCGGTTTTGTTAAGATGAGTTAGGCTTAAACTCACTTTCTAATACAACATCAGAGTCTATTCAAGTGAGTTTTGATGGGCCTATCGTGCCCCTAGCGATCGGATCACTACGAAACCACCCACAATTATCTAGTTCCACGCATGAGATGTTCATGCCTCAGCATGAAAAGTGTGTTGGAGATCCCACATCGACTACCAATTTATAATATATAAGTGGGGATAATCCTTATCTTACAAGTCGATTTTGTGAGGATGAGTTAGACTTAAACTCACTTCCAAATATTATATCAGAGTCTATCCTAGCAAAATTTGTTGGGTCTATCCTGCCACCTACTATCAAGTCACTATCAGACCAACCATAAATATCTAGTCTCACGCACGAGATGTCTATGTCTCGGCTTGAGAAGGTATGTTGGAGATCTTACATCGACTAGAGATAAGACCAATTTACACTCTATAAATGGGGGAAATTCTCACCTTACAAGTCGGTTTTGTAAGGATAAGTTAGATTTAAACTCACTTCTTAATATGATATCAGAGTCTATCCTAGTGAGATTTGATGCACCTATCGTGCCACCCGCTATTAGGCTTCTATACAAATGTCTAGTCCCACGCACCTCGATGTGAGAGAAGTGTGTTAGAGATTCCGCATCAACTATCAATTTACAGTATATAAGTGGAGGCAATCTGCATCTTATAAGTCAATTTTGTGAAGATGAGTTAAATTTAAACTCACTTCTTAATATTAACTCTTGATAATGACCCAAATTCTCCACTTTTTTCCTCCAAAAGGTATATTTCTTCTTGTTGGCTACATAGTAATTATTCTGCAACAATTGTAACACTTGCTGAATGTGCAATAAATACACTTGCCATACACAAGGATGTCAAAAAAATAGACACACACCAACCTCCTTAAATAAGTTTTGAGAATTTGTAGATTGAAAAGTAGTTGAAGCAGTCATCAAGCCAAATTCATACGTCCTGAATGCCATTTTATGGATGTCAAGTTCTCACGCTTGAATTTGGTAATCAGATTTGAGATCCAATGTTGAGAAATAACAAGTTTCATTTAATTCATCTAAAAGTTCACCCACTACAAGGGTGAGATACTTGTCAAGAATTGTTACCTTACTAAAACACACATAAGCTAACAAGAGTCTTTTTTCTTAACCAATATCACTGATTTGAGCTATGTCAATTGCCCCCTGTTGTAGTAAATCAGTAACCTGATTTTCAATCTCATTTTGTGCAGAAGTGGATAATGGTACAAGCTAACATTCACAGACCCTTACCAACTTCCAATTCAATCACATGTTCAATATCCCCTTTCGGAGTAACCTCATCATCACCTTCTTGAACACCCCTAGAAATTCTTCTAAAACATCCATCCAAAATTTCTTTCTGCTGAAATGAGTTTAAGTTTAGATCAACAGTTGTCATAAATACATTTGCAACTCATCCCCCATTTTCAGGTTTTCCATCATTGACTTCCTTCAAAACCGGAAAGATTTTGGACCCCTAACAGACCTCACACCATTAGTAGAAAACCCTTGTAGTAAAACTGGACTTTCATGGTGCACAAATTTAAAAGTCATTTTCCCCCAATTCATTTCCACTTTTCCTAGTCTTTCAACCACAACACCCCTATGGTCACATCCAAATCAAGACTGAGCATCTATGTGATGTCAATTCCCTCCAATTGAACGTAAAGATTGGAACAAATACCTTTAGTTGTATTCCCATTTCATGAGTTGTAACAAGGATCTCGAGAAAAATCATTACTTGTGGAAAAATGAAGTTATGCAATGCCCCACTATCCACCATCATCATTACTGTGACCCCTTCAATATTCCTTCAATCCACATAGTTGTTATATCATCAAGGATACCATGAAACAACCAACACAGACTCAAAGTTCTACACTCCAAATCTTCCTCTCCTTTTCTATTTGTGACCTCATCATCTCCCAAAATTAAATTAAATTGCCTCTTAGGCCATTGGTGTAAGTGGTGAAACTTCTCCCCACAACTTGCCATTTCAATGAGCAAAGACTTTCTGAAATCCTCCAAAAACTAAACTTTGTTTGTCACTTTTGGGGGCATTGGGAAATTGGATCCAGTAGGTTGGACCAATTAATAGAACTCTCAAGAAAATATACTGAAATATTTAATGAAAACAAGAGCCTAAGCTCATTACAGCAAGACCAGAGTGTATGCTAATGCTCCTAACTGACTCCTACTATCCCACATTCTCCTATATTCCCATCCTACACTCTCTTAATAGAATTTGCCAACTCAGCACCCTTCTATTCTGATCACTTTTTCACCTACATTCTGCTCAAGTGTTCTATCAACCTTGATCGGAGTTTAACCAATAACAGGTTACATAGATGTTGGTCAACAAAGAATAAGTAGTAGAGCACCCATGCATGTCTGCCTTTTGACTTTTGACCATGTACATGTTCAATTTTCATGAGCTACAGTTTGAATAAAACGCAAAGCTTTTCATCATTTGTAAACCAGAAAAACTGTAAAATAGATCAATTATCAATATCTTGATCAATTATCAATATCTTGATCAATAATCACCTTTCTTGCATTCCTGACCGGAACAAACCTTGTAGATAATCACAACCAGACTGCAATATAACTTTGTGAACATGCATATGGGGCACTGTGTTAGAACAAATATTGCAAGTCCACCTGACAAGCTCATTTGATTTAGCTGCCAATATGACATCCCTGAAAATAGATTGAGAAAAATCAGAATTTCTATCCCAAACTTTGCAAACAAATGTTAGCAATGCCAATGTTACTATTCCTCATTGCATAGAAAGTATAAACATTTCAATTGCCCTAAAACCACAAAGTCCGTAAATATTTAATCACTAAGAAAGCTCCAATTAGTAAATTTAACTACTAGTTGCCTCAGTATACTTGATAATACAATTGCATTTAGCAACTGCATCCAACTTCAATAGTCTTTTCAGAAAATTAACTCATTTTAAAAGCACTGAATCAATCTAACAAACTATTAAATTGAAAGGCTGCTATATAAGTATATGTGTGTGTGAATTAATACACTGAATTTTGTGGGAATGAAAGATGGAAATGGACATAAATGAAAAAGAAAATGAAAGATTACAACAATCATGAGCAATTTCAAGATATTTATAAGAAGTTTATCACGAAGCAAACCATACGAAAAACAACTTCCAGCTAAACCAAAAGATGAAGTAAGATTGAAGCTGGGGAAAGGTAAGCCCCACTTTGGACGATGTCTGTGAAGCATTTGGAACAAAGGTTGTAGATTGCAGCGCTTAGCGAGAATTTTTAGCTTCTTTGCTGTTTCTTCACTGCCATGTAAGCATCCCAAGTACACATATTCCAACAACAATACCAATGCTTCATAATCAACATGAGAAGATAATCGAACTTCTCTCATGGTCTCTCTAACAAAATTATCTGCTATCTCTTTAGAACTCTTCCTACAAGGTAATAATTGAGGAGGCAGTAGTGATGGACATCGAACAGCAAGAATAACAGCATGAACACTCAGAGATTCCCCATTTGCTAGAACAAGCTTCATATCTGAGTATTCTTCCATATTGAGAGATTTCCCAATCCTTTTGGCTAATTCAGTTGGGAAACCGTAATATCCAAAATAAGTTAGAAGATAAGAAACATACCATCTCACACCAGGACTGAAAGAGTTGCTTTTACAGATCTCTTGAAGTTTGCTAACTAACTGTGGACTAATGTTTGTCACCTCTCTAGAAAATTGCTGAGGATTCTCTCGTAAAAGGTCACACTGATGAAGAATTTCAGTTAAGCCCAACAAACTATAAAATAAGAGAACATTGGAACCTTCCCAATCTCCTTTGTCAAAACAGCAACAAGACCTTTCATGGCATGTTGTATGCAAATGAGGAATAAAGCTCTGCCTTTCAATATGAATGTCATTATCTAAGCACCGTTTCAGAAGAAGAACAATCACCTTTATCCCTTTGCTCTCAATGATACATCTTTGGTACTCTGGTAAACTTGAAAGACAAGTAAACCCAATTAAATTAACAACCAGTTGAAGTTTATCAAATGATCCATAGCTTTCCAGGGATGATGTATAATCTAGAGTATGTAGTAAGCTTTTCAAACATGGCATGCCTTTCACCTTTAGTACATCAGATAATAAGAATCTAGTGTGTGAGGAGATGGAATTGCATGGAGAATGAATCATCATTAGAACAGCCCTTAATACTGGTTCACTTTGAAAATGATCATCAATATCCTTTTGACAAATTCTGCACCATTTTTCAAGTGTATCCACAAAACTCAAGCTATAGAGAAAGGGAAAATTAGAATTAGTGAATTTGGCAAGCATCAACAGGTGAAATAAAAGGTCAGCTGAAAATTTTCAGAAATATAATCAACAGCAGTAGCAAGAAACTGAGACATAGGATATACACATGTTAAATCCATCAAGAAATGATAATGGAAGGAATACAATTTACCATGCACATGTAATTAGTAAGTTGATGCAGAGCTCACTACCATGAGTACAAGGGTTTAAATTTTCTCCACAGTGAATTGTAAGCCACCCAAGAATGTCCCACAGATAACTCCTAATACCAAGATGATAATTGCCTTTCAATCCCTCTTTTGCAATATATATTTGTTTTTCCAATGACAAGACAGGTTCAAACAATTGGTCTTGAATATTTTCAATCAGAAGATTAAGAAGGACTCTATCAATTCCTTGTTTCCAAAAATTGGTATGATGATCACCAGCCCAGCGAGTTATTAGAGCCAACTGGCATGCTTCCACTGACAAAGACCCATGGTTGTTTCCAATTTTTTTAGAACTCAGCCTAGTTTCTGTCATTCCACAAATTATGGCCTCAACAAGAGCTTCACCACACAAATCAACCACTTTTAAACAATTATCTTGGGATCTCTGGACAGATAAAAACCAATCTTTGTTAGGAGCAATACTTTATATTACAGTGGTCATCTTATAGAACAATGAAATGTTACCAATAGGCATTGAGCAAGCCTAAACCCCTCTATCCGAATAGCATGAGGGTTTGATTTTCCCATTGCCTGCACAAACATTTGTGGAAATACTTCTTCATCCTCTATAAGTTTTCTTGCTGCAGAATCACATAAAGCTGGTAACAACAATAGAAAATAGTTGGTCTAGAGAATAGATGATAACAAGGAAAAGTGTTTCGGTTGTAATGGAGAGCAGAGTGATATTTTAATACCTATAGACGTGTACAACTTTAGAAGTGCAAGTTTAGTAGAACTATCTGTCTTTGTATGGATGTTTGCTAAACCTTTCATAAGTATTACATCATTACAAACAGGGAACCTAGACGGAGGCCAGCGCCACAGTATAGTGCTCAAAAGTAAAGTCATCTCTTCAAAATACTCAATTTTCTTTGCACCTTCAGCAAAATCTTTTATATTTCCAAAAATTTGAAAGGAAGTCTCCATTTCTTTCAGTGCTTCCATAACTTCCTTCTCACTTGTAGCACTCAAATTTGAGATTACAAAATTCAAAGCGGTAGCACAGGGTATAGCAACTTCTACTTGATGTGAAGATAGCAAGGATGATAGACAATAAACAAGATCCAACATATGTGATTGCAATAATGGATTGGGCAGAACACTAACTAACTTAACTGTAACAGTTGATGCCATGCTTAGTAAGGCCTCACTTTTGCATTGAAGAATCCATAATAATGCTCCCAAAATATCAGGAACAGATTCCTGAGGAAGTAAAGCAATTTAGGAAAGCACATACTTCATTGTTATTTGAAAATATCAGACCAATTTATTTATATCAAATCATTCTACACAAATTATGAGTACCCCAGTGCAATGCTTTCTTCGATTTATTTATTTATACTAGTAATAATTCATTGTAATTAATTCACCGACAAAAATATAATCTTAACTTCGTAAGAATGCTGAGTGCAATTGACTCAAGCAAATTCATAAAAAGAACTATAAGTTTCACAAGTATAGATATGTACATTTCATTTAGAAAGTCTAATGAACTGGAATAAAACTCCTAATTCAGGTTCATATGTGCTACTTACTAGACTTAAAAATCCCAAAAAGAAAAGGAAGCAAACTATACACCTTAACAACAGCATGACGTGCAGCACGTGCATCTCCCGATAAGGAATCAAGAAAGGCACCAATTGATCGTAATACATTTTTCTGCACTTCAATGTTGGCGCACTGCCACCTCCACCTCTTTGTCTTCTCATCAAAATGTCTGCATTCACAAAGAACATTCATAAAGAATAAAATCACAACAAGAACAACAACTCACGAAATGAAAAACACAATTCAATCACTTTCAGGCCCCACTTCGTCAAACACCAAAAAGACAGAAAATTTATTGAAAAGAAAACGGAATAAAAAATTAGAGGAAAGTGGGGTGGGAGTTAAGACCTGTTGCCAAGGTTTAGGGTATGGAGAAGACGGCGATGGAGGGTCTGCATATGCGAACTGATGCAGCGATCGTTCTGTTTCTCTTTGTCTCTGCCAGATTTCATGGTCTCTTCCTATTATTAGAGAATTCGGAAAAAAAAATAGAGAGAAAATGAGAATCAAAGTGGAAGAAGAAATTGAATCTTGTTGTGTGTGTTGCAGAGAGAAGGTGTCAGTTCAGCTGTGGAAGTTTGAACACCGCCACAAACTCCCCTTCTTTTACAAACTCTGTATTTCGTAGAAACCAGAAAGATGAGAAAAATAAATAAATATTTATTTATTTTATAAGTAATTAAATAAATTTGGTAGCTCCCAAAATGTAATAGGTAAGGTATAAAG
>Ga0123341_1002933_pt1 | contig 14369 bp, 7 predicted proteins | sample Turbeapinknodule_FD_89959 | JGI IMG/M metagenome (GOLD analysis project Ga0123341, IMG submission 89959) | Root nodule microbial communities of legume samples collected from Mexico - Turtle bean Mexico pink nodule | ecosystem: Host-associated > Plants > Roots > Nodule | place: Mexico: Nepantla... | reverse complement strand
TTCTCAAATTATTCAATTTTCTTCAAATCTTAACAATAAAACAATCACATAGATCTCACATGGATCTACACATCCAGAATATTCAACAAACAACGTCTTCCGGAAGACCCGTATTAAGTAAGTTCTACCAGAGATTAGCACCCGATCCAAAGATTACCAGCGAATCCAACAGAAAGGATCAGGGTAAGTTCAATACAACCCAAGTCGTGCATGATATTACGGTGTGCATGAACTCCCCATCAGCTTCTCACCACCTGATATTTTAGTCTATGTGACTTAGATCATCAGTGAAACTCGGAGATCTCTGTTACCCCATAACATCAATACATAATACACAACAAACATCAGTCCATACATTATCTCAAATGTATGAATTCAATTCCACATCACTTCATCATACAATATCATTCCAAACACGATCCACAACATTCAAAAGCTTAATTAACATAAAAAAAAACACTTAAATATTAAACCATAAAAATATAATGTTTTTATAAATTTTAAATAATATATAAACAAAGAACACAATATATAAACACAATATAAGAACATAAGTGAATATTGGGATCACGTCCCTTCCACATTCAGATCTTCTATCCTAGGGTGCTATTAAAAATTAAATTTAGCTTCCCTTACCTTAATTGCTTGCTTTCCAAGCAACATCTGGAATTTTATTCCCCACAGTCTGGATAAGCTTCAAGATTTACGGGCCTAAAGCAACAAGTTATCCAAACTGAACAAAAATTCAGTATATAGCAGAATAAGTTGAGAGGATTAAACTTCTCAACTAACCCCTCCAAGATTGATGACTAAATCCTAAGGAAAAATAGAGAACAAAGAAACTTTAGAACAAAAATGAACTTACTCTATTTAAAAATTTGATCGGGTAGAAATGTTCCTTAACTCCTCAGCTATAGTGTGCTATGATCAAATTCTAACATAGATGAAGATTGGGAGAGAAAATTAAGAGAGAGGGAGAGAAGAGAATATGATGAGGGAGTGAGAGAGAAAGAAGAAAATGGCACGGGGGAGGGGTATGCAACTTTTGAAAAAAAACGTTGTTACATAAGAACACCCCAAATTTGTATGTCAAAATCCGTTTAGCACATAGCAACCTTGTTGAGCGGATATGAGATTGAGAGCATGTATACCTCCTTTTAAAACCCATTTTTCAAGTAAAAATCAAGATTAAACTTCATAATTCATACCACACCCAATTTAAAATCATTAACCACTTTTACAATTGTTTAAAACTTTCAATCCTTCTCATAAATTTTCATCTATTAAAAGAGAATACTATATTCTCTTACCTAAAATTTCTTATCTCTAAAGTAACCTTCCAAGATCTAAGTCATAAAAGCTATATAAAAATTTGAGGACTTGAACCAAGTTATTCAAAAGTTACCAAATTTCAATATAAGATTAATCGCGTTAAGAGAATTTTCTCAATTAATCCTTCATAGATTAATGACAAAATCATGAGAAAAACATAAAACAATGAATCTTTTAAGTAAAAAAAACTTTACTCTATTTAAAATCTGATCGAGTATCTTTGATTCCATAATAATTGTGAGTTACTAATAAAATCTAAAGAAAAGGAGAATAACATGAGAATAACAGGCTATGGGAGGAGCTATCCACGCTTTTTGTTTTACCAGATTTTAGAGTTACTTATCCATATATTTGTTTAAAAACTAATTTACTTTATTTGTAAAGAATGTATTTTCATTTAGTAAATAAGTTAATGCATAAAAATTATTGAATGGAGGATGTGATCATTATTTACAGTTTCAGCACACGTTAAGAATAAGTACAATTAAAAATGTTAAATAAAGTATAATAACGTAATATCTTCATATTGGAAATGCATCTCTTTTAAATGAAAAATGAAAAATTAATGAATACTATTTTGATTTTTAATACGTATATTAGTAGAAGTGCTATATAAAAATAAATTTATATCTTCTTTTAACACTCAAGTTCAAATTTACAATATTTAAAAATCTTCTTAAGCCGAATCATGTAAATCTCTTTAAATATAATTGTTTTTTTCCTAAACTTCTAACAATGAATTATATTATTGTATAAGTTCTGTATAGTAAAAAATTAATTTATTTCACTGAATACAATTGATTACTGACTAAAAACTTTATTCGAGTAACTTTACCAAATGAAATTTTTAAATAGTTATTATTTTTAAAAAGTCTAAAAAATCTTAAATATCAAAGAAAATTGTCCCAAACATTCTACCCTACTAATTTATTTAAACATATGTTAGGTAACCATTTTTTAAAAATATTGCAAAATAAGTTTTTTTAAAGTAAATTTTTAGTAAAGAAATCTATATAGAGTAAATAAATGAGACTTAGTATTTAGATTTGAATAACACTAAATCCTATTTTTACAAGTATAGCCATTCGATTCCTACCCTTGTTATAAGTTTTACAACTTAGTAATAACAATAATAAATTCTTATTTATTAAGTGAAATTAGATATATAGATCATATTATGTGATTCAATTCGATTAAAGAACAAAGTCTTAGAAGTATTATTTATTTTTAATTTTCTGCTTCTCTTTTTCACATTTACATACGATAAAATTTTGATAATAATTTGAAGAAATGTGTAGAAAAAGAACATAAAATTGTGGAAAAAAAATGTTAATTTGAAGTTACAAACTATGGGATCTCTTATAGCATTGCTAAATTGTCGGCACAAAGAGATCAATGACAAATTTAACCTTCCATTGACTTTAATATATAAAATAAAGCCATTTTATATAGACATTTTTTTTCAATATTATTTAGTTTTTCAAAATATTTTCTATTTTAATATATAATATCATTAATAACAATACAATTTCTCAAAAACTAATAGTTATACTTTAAAAAAAATTCAAAATGAAATTTTAATCCAAATCAAATAGAACCAAAGGTTTTGAACGTTCCAAAATCAATATTTCTCTTGTTGTTATCGATTTTTTTTATATATATAATTTTAACTAACTTGTTTTAATTTTTATATATTCCATTCTATCATGTAATGAACTACTACAATGAATTAATATAAGATAATTGCATCAATAGCAAGATTAATCAACATGATTCTCGCTTGTTATTCTCAACTAAAGGTTTTTATGTAATAATATTAAATATTTAGAATTAGAATTTTTCATTTATGATAATTATACTTTTATTAGAAAAAATGTTTTGATAGACCTAAATAAATTGTAGGCAACTAACTTGGTTTAGCAAGTGAAAGTGGATTGAAATTGAAAACAAAAAACCATAAACTATTTAATGAATTGAGAATAATTAAGAAGTTTTTTTTATCTTACACAAGTTTCTAAGGGATGCATAAAAATGGATGGTCCTATCTAGCTCGATGAGTCTATGGGGTTAACTAATAAAAATAACATAGTATGCTATTACTTTTATTTAAATTGAATTGGATGTTTTTTAGGTTTAATTTATGTTGAACAAAATTATTCTCATCTGTTTTTAAAAAAACAAAAAAAAAATATTTTCAAATCTAAAAAGTTAAAACAGTATATCTAAAATTTAAATAATATTAATTAAATTAATTTTTTATTTATAAATATAATTATGTAATGTACAAATTTTAACCTATCTATATGTTGTGATAAAATAATAGTAGTATCTTTATTTTTTCAAAACTTACTTATTATTTTAAAAAATGAGCCGGTTTACATAAGTCCAAAAACTAACTCGACCTAAATTGTTTATACTCTTAACTGAAACCAATACAAACAAAAATTATTAGGTAAGTGACCAATCTTAATAATTTTACTATCACTTAGCTTGAGCATGAAAAAAAAAATTTAAAATAGTCTTTAATTATAATTAATGGTAACTTTTATATTATCTCGCATCAATAATTAATTTAAGATTTTTAATTATAAATTACTTTTATATTTCTATAAAAGTTTAGGGTTTTTCAAAATATATTACAAGATTATGACTTATAGAAATACAAATATTAACAATATAAGGTTCAAAACTACATCTTAAAGCCCTCCAGAACTTCTAAGACCTGTATGATCATATGTTCGTGTACATAGTACCGTTATCGCAATTCACAACACAACAAGAAAAGAAAGGGTAAGCTAGTGAAAATAAAGTTTTATAATTTACACAATTAAATCAAAAGAGAAAACCAAATTACATGGATCAATTTCTCAATTATTCAACCTTCTTCAAATACCAACATAAAACAATCACAAAGATCTCACATGGATCTACACATCCAGGATATTCAACAAACCGACTTCCGGAAGACCCGTATTAAGTAAGTTCTACCAGAGACTAACGCCTGATCAAAAGATTACTAGTGAATCCAAGAGAAAGGATTAAGGTAAGTTCAATATAACCCAAGTTGTGCATCTCGTCATGGTGTGCATGACCTCCTCCGTCAACTTCTTACCACCTAATATCTTAGTCTACGTAACTTAGATCATCAGTGAAGCTCGGAGATCTCTGTTACCACATAGACATCAATACTTAATAAACAACAAACATAAGTCCATACATTATCCCAAATGTATGAATTCAATTTCATACCTTTCTCATCATACAATATCATTCAAAACACGATCCACAACATTCAAAAATCTATTTAACAAAAAAAACAACACTTAAATACTAAACCATCAAAATTTAATATTTCTACAAGTTTAAATAATATATAAACAAAGAACACAACATCCCTGCAAGAGAAATTGAATATTAGGACCACATCCCCTCTACATCCAGATCTTCTAGCCTAGGGTGCTATTAAAAATTAAAGTTAGTTTCTCTTACCTTAATTGCTTGCTTTCCAAGCAACCTCTATAATTTATTCTCCCAATCTGGATAAGTTTCAAGGTTTAAGGGCCTAATGCAAGTTATCCAAACAGAACAAAAAATCAGTACATAATAGAATAAGTTGAGAGAATTACTTTTCTCAACGGACCCCACTAAGATTGGTGACTAAATCATAGAGAAAAACAGAGAATAAGAGATCTTTAGAGTAAAAATGAACTTACTCTGTTTAAAAACCTGATTTGGTAGAAATGTATCATGACTCCTGATCAGATTTTAAAATAGATGAGGTATGAGAGAAAAATTGAAGAGAAAAGGAAGAAGAAGAGAGATTAAGCAAATAATATTTAAACTTATATTTTAGTTCATGTTTATATTTATGGTTTTTACACTTTAGTAATAGACAAATAAAATCATCTTTCCTCTAGTTTAATAAAGATGTAAGTATCTCAAAAATATTTTGGTATTTTTAATTGATATTTTAATAAAAATAATCTATTAAAAGTATTTAAATTTTTTATTTTTTATTTATTTTATTTTTTCTAAATATAATGTCGTTTCATTATATTGTTAACTTTTTTGTCTGTTCATATCAATTCCTGAATTAACTTGTTTCTTTCCTTTACAATTCCTTTCAATCTGTCAGTTAACTTAAAGTTAAAGTTAAAAGGAAAAATAAATTGATTATAAGTTGAAGATAAAAAAAAATGTCATTTTATTCAAAAAATAAAACACTTAAATGAAAATAAATATTTTGACTACCTAATTAAATAGCTTTTAATAAAAAAATTAACTAAAAATACTTAAATCTGTGAGATATTTACAATTTTTTTAAGTTAGTTGAACCTTTAGAAAACTCTTTTTAATATATATATAAATAAATTCTTATATTGTTTCGAAATCAATAATAAGTTATAAGCATTTTTTGTCCCACCTAGACAAGTATGGTGATAAAAGTCATACATTTTTTGATAATGATATTTCACAATATCAAGAATTCTTCAACTCTCAAACACACAAAAAAATCCAACCTAGTAGTAGCAACCTATATTAATTTAGTTTATTGGGGTAGTAAGAATTTGTGATTGTAAATGTTTGGTGATGATGATGAGGATGGTGGAGGTAGTGGATATCATTATTAGGCATGGCCCATAACATATTTTTACAATCTTTATTGTGTAAAATATTTGTAGGGCAATTAATAATAGGAGCAGAACAAAAAGTAAAAGCTGATATCAGCAGGTCAGACTCAGACAACATTCCAAGACTCCTAATATCATCACACCACAAAATCACCACACCACTCACACAACAATTGCTTCAATTTTTTGACCAAAATTTGCACATCATCTTTAACAAAAATTTATGTTCATACAATCATATCACCAACCTTTGCACTCTCATTAATTCCTAATTCTTCTCTACTACTCTCCATCTTCATTACTACCATATCTTTGCATTCAATTTTTCTGTTTACAGCTATTTAGTGTCCACCATATGCAACCTATTTATTTCGTACACATTTCATCCTTCAAAAACTAGTTTAGTTGAATATCACTTCAAAATATAACAATCAAATATATTTTTTATGTACTATAATATAAAATTGAGATTTATTTTTAATATAAATTTTAAACTTTCTCGTAATAAGATAGTATAAAATATTTTAAAAACTTAAATTGTAAATTTATTTATTATATAAAAAAAATCTAATCATGATTTATTTTAATAATTTTCTTATTGAATATTATAAGGTTTCAAGTTTATATTAACAACAATAATTAATTTCGCTGAATAAATTTAATATTATATTAGAAATAAATTTAAATTTTAATTCAAAAAATTTAAGTTATGTATTTATTTGATTTTTAATTGATGTAAAATTTTGAAATAAACTTTTCATAAATGTGGTTAAACATTATATTTGAACACTTATCTCGATATAATGATAAGCTTTTCACTGGTCCAATGATCATATAAAAAATACATAGAAATAAAAAATAGAGAAATATTAAATAAAACTTATAATGATTTTTTTTTAATTTCTTGTAGGAAAAATCATCGAAAAAATGAACCCATGCTTTAAAAATCTAATATTTTGCTTTAATTCCTTCCATGATCCCCGCAATTTTTGTTACTCTCTCTGAATGTATAAGAAATATTTTGATATATGAATCCTTGAAATGTAAATAAACTATATATAATGTAAAACTGTTGCCTTTTAAAATATAATACATAAATTTATGCGAAGTAGTTCGACATTTTTTTTTATAATTAAAAATCTAGATTCCATTGTAAGTTTAGATACAGACTAAAGATAAAAAAAAATACTATTTTATTTAGTAAGATATATATTAGTTGAGAATCAAATAAAATTTAAATGGTTTCTGATTATAGAAAAAAAAATACACTGTTTTATTTATTTATTTGGTCTTCTGTGTCCGTACGTACAAAATATAGACAGTATCAATTAAGACAAACAAAAAAAAAATCTTGTAGAAGTGCCAAAATTAGATTCATTTAAGAATTTCCATATAAACTATTTATTTCCACTTGAAATCATCAATACAAATATGTTTCACAAGGATCCTACCAAGACATATAAATTATTTTACTTTAAAATGTTATAAATTACTTTTTTTTAACTAAATAAATTATTTTATTTAGTTTTCAAAATAATGGAATGATTGTCTTCATACTTTTTTTAATGATTTAATAATCTAATTAGTTCTTAAAAAATATTCAGTTGACCTTTCAAAGTTTACTTTTCCATCAAATTAATCATTTAAAAATATAAAAGAATACCACATTCATTCTGTGTCACTGTTTTGTTTTAATTCTCCACAAAGATTAACATACTATGCATAAATTTTTGAAGAATTATTTTGGTGACAATTTTTTCAAGACTAATGCGATGAGATACTGATTTTTTAAGGAATTAATGTGGGGGTTGATTTTTAAGGAGACAAAATTATTTGTAAATTATGTTATACTGTGTTATTACTTATTAAATGAATCATAACTCTGGATTTTAGAAAATTAAGAATCGATATTTTTTAATATAATTTATTTTCATTAGAATGATATGTTGCAGAACACCAAGAACAAAACTACAGAAAATCAGTTGTATTGCTTATTTTGAAGTTATTGAAGAAGAAAAAAATAGTTGTGTTTAGTTTTAACATATAAAGTAAATCTAAATTGTACTTTATTTATTTATAATTCTACATCTATGGTGTGGAGAACAAGAGTTGGAAGAGAACATCAAAGATGGAAGTACAACCCCACCATGGGGATCTAATTTATAAACAGGTTTCTGAATGTTTATGGTGTGGGCATGGAGGCATAAATTTGGTTCAGACCACTACACTTTCTCTCTCTCTTTCTCTCTCTTTTCTCTCTGTGTCTCTCTGCAGGACCAGATGTGGAAGTAGTTATAAACAACTTGAAAAGGAGAAGGCAGTGAACAAACTTTGAGTTCTTATCAGCAGTTTGGTTCTTCTTCAGTCACAATTGTGTTTAGTTATGGGAATGAAAAGACATTCAGAAGATAGCAATGATCCATTTTTTGTTGCAGCTCACAACACAACAACAAGACAACAATGCACACAACCAGACAATGATGGTGTCCCAGAACAGACATGTGCGCAACAAAACCATTCTCCAAAATTGGCTTCTTTCACTTCCCAAAATGCTCCACCTGTGATACCTTCTTTTGTTGCCTTGCTGCTCCTTGTTACTTCAATTGCCCCAGCAATGTGCCACCCCATGCAGGGCAACCACACTTTTAGGCCACCTCATGAACTGCTCAAGTTGAGGAGAGTCAGAGCTCACTTGAAGAGGATTAACAAGCCTCCTGTCAAGACAATTCAGGCATCTTCCTTTTGTGATCCATAACTTGTGGTGACTGATGACAGTGACACTGTTATTTTCCTTTTTATTTCTCTGGTTTAGTGATGTTTTGGGGTTTTGCTTTTGTTATTTTGTTGCAGAGTCCAGATGGTGATTTGATAGATTGTGTATTATCTCACCAGCAGCCAGCTTTTGACCATCCAAAGCTTAGAGGGCACACACCATTGGTAATTTCTCCAACTCATTCCACCCAAACAATGTCCTTGCTTTTGGATTTCTTTTTGTGAGGCCACATCAGAAGACTTCATTCTGTTTAACTTAGGTAGAATAGAACCAATTCCATTCACACAACTCTTCTTCCAAACATTTAATTCAACTACATATTTACAGAATTTGAATTCAATACTACTGCTTAAAGTGAAACAACCACATCTCTTTCACAAGTGGTTGGTTTGAGATTTTAAAGGTTTACTTATTTGTTATGTTTGCTATGGAGTTTGAACCAATCATTGTAGAATTCCTGTGTGGCTATGCTGTTTTTTTTCTTTCTGTTATAGTCTAAATGACTAAAAGTTTTAATTTAGACATTGAATTTTACAGGATCCACCAGAGAGGCCAAGGGAGAAAAACCAGACCAAAGTAGATAGGGAAAGTGAGAGCTTTCAGCTGTGGAGTGATTCTGGTGAAACATGCCCAGAAGGAACTGTACCAATCAGAAGAACAACAGAGGAGGATATTCTTAGAGCAAGTTCTATCCGAAGATTTGGAAGAAAACCAAGAGCTGTACGGAGAGACTCATCTGGCAGTGGTCATGAGGTTTGTTATTTGACCAAAAAACACTGACATTTCATCTCACCAACAAATATTGGACACAGTTTTTCAATTGTTTTTCTTTATCTCTAATCCTAATTAGACAAAAAAAAAAGTCTTTTCCTTTCATTTACTTTCAAAGGAATCTTTTTTATTTTCTTTTTCATTTCTTATTTCACAGTGCATTCATTCATGAATAGGGTCTTTCATTTCCCGCTATTTTCCACCTCATAAAGAAAAAGAGAGACACTTCTTTTCCGTATTTGTCTACAGTTTGAACATGAGTTCCAAAAACAGCAGGGAACAGACAGTGAATGGACACCACTAGTAAAAGTTTGGTTCTTGCTTGCACCAAAAAGTGAGATCAAAATCATGACTTGGATGAGGAGGCTCTCCTTGTATCTATGTTGGTTATTGGATACCAAACATTTACATTTTTCCACCAAAATTAACTAAAAAAACACCCCTTTTGTTTACTCAATGAATTAAAGTACTTGTTTATTTACATGTACCTTAATTTTTCAATTGCAGCATGCTGTTGTTTTTGTAAATGGGGATCAGTACTATGGAGCAAGGGCAAGCATAAACGTGTGGGCACCAAGTGTAAGTGATGAATTTGAATTCAGCTTGTCACAAATGTGGGTTATTGCTGGCTCCTTTGGTAAAGATCTGAACACCATAGAAGCTGGTTGGCAGGCATGTCCCTACTCTCTTAAATTATCACTCTTAGCAAATATCTTACTTCTCATTCATTATTTTTCAATCTTCTTTTTCTGTTGAGTAATAGTTATGCCAAATGCCTTTCTTCTTCTTTTTACTTTTTTTTCCTGTAATAACTTTAGCCTAGCAAGTAACAAGCATCCATGGTTTTTCCTTTTGGATCTTCCTTCAGGTGAGTCCACAACTGTATGGAGACAACTATCCAAGGTTCTTCACTTATTGGACAGTGAGTACCACACATTCACATGCTTATTTTTTGCTTCTTTCTACCTTTCATCTCACTCATATACATGTTGTGTAACAGACTGATGCATATCAAACAACTGGGTGCTACAATTTACTCTGTTCAGGCTTTATCCAAACCAACAATAGGGTAGCAATAGGAGCAGCAATCTCCCCAAGATCTGCTTACAACAGAAGACAATTTGATATTGGCTTAATGATTTGGAAGGTCAGTGTTTTTATTTTTTAATAAACCATCTTTTTTGTCTTTCAACTAATTAACATTTAGTTTCTTATGTAGATCCTAAAATCATAAAGCCATGTTATTGAATGTTCATCACTTTAATATTTTAATTAATGTACTTTAGCCAAACTCAAACACTAATTTAAAGAATCTTTTCTATATTTGAATACTATTTTAATAACAACACTTTAAGGTCAAATTGATGGGTTACTCTATTCTCTTTCTAGTCAATGCAACAACCACTAAGACAAAAAAAGCAATAATCTCTTTTCTTTGCTTAACTCTCAAGGCTTACTTAATTTATGGTTTGAAAGTTGCTTTTTTTTACTTAATTCATGGTTTGAAAGTTGCTTTTTTTACTTAATTTATGGTTTGAAAGTTGCTTTTTTTATGTCACCTTTCTAGTATGCTACCCGTAGGTTTCTTTTTTAAATTGATATTTTCTGAAACTGATAAAAAAGATTATTTTAAATTTTATTACATTCTATTTCATATCTACGACTTGTTGAATTTCAGAAGAAACTTTTTTGTCCATATCAAAAAATACCAAATGGAATTATACTAAAATAGGAAAAACCCTAGATGTAGCTAAGGTAGCTTATTTAGATAAGTCCAATCAGGAGCTAAAATATGGTGAAACAACAGTTTAACTAACTGGTTTAATTTTTTCTGCTTTTCCTTTTTGAGTTTGTTTAAATGTGATTGTTATTGTTATTTAAAATGGAAGATTCCATTAGTTATCTATATCTTTTCCTTTCCTTTTATAAAGCTATGTATCTGATACCTAATTTGCTTTTATTGTGGTCTTACCCAAGAACCAAAAGCTACACACACACACTTTAGCATGATGTTTCTTTATCCAATAATGTGAATAATTAGAAACTGGAATAGTTTAACCTATGATATCACTATTAACCAATGTAGTTGAGTTCCCAGTTTTATCGTGCTTGGTTTCTCTAGGTTTTCGTGAATGTGTTGCTCTTAGGGGAGCACAAATGGTTACTTAAAGCTAAAGGGTCCTCTTTGTAACAAAAAGAATAAGACCCACATATCAATTGGGGTTCACGTTTTTTTAAATTAAAAATAATCTTATTTTATTGAAATATATTTATCATAATTTATTATTAGACCACTTTATTCAAAAATTAAAATCAGTTTTTTTTGGATTTTTCAAATTACTTTTTAATAAATTCTTATTTCTTATCAAACCAAAATCTCGATCGTCCATTTTTTAAAATTACTATTGTCAATTCTAGGTTGAATGTTAAAAGATGGGGAAAATGTTTCAATTAAACATAAACCAGACAATGTAATTTAAGATTATAAAGGTCAAAAGAAAGCGTTTTCGGAGTTTTTATTTATTTATTAAAGGTCTCTATGAATAAAAATATTGTTTTTAATTGTGTGTGATAATAGATGGGTTGTTTAAATTAAAGAGGATTTTTTTAGAGTATTTTCAATTCAAAAATCGAATGTTGAGTTTAAAATCTAAATGTTATGAAAAAAAAAACTGTTGGAACACATTAATATGATATGGATAGATGTTAAATTAAGATTTTAAATTTTAAGACTAAAATAATATTTTTAAATATTAATAATGTAAAAATTTATAAGACTTTGTATTTAAATAAAGTTTAAAAATAATATAATATAATAAGAACTACTTAAGTAAAATAAAATTTGATGAAAATACTTTTTAATTTTAAAAAATGGATGCTTTTGAAGTCTATATGTTGGTTAGTTATGTGGTTTAGCTACCCGACAAAGATACTTGTCACTTCCCATGTAAAAGCAAGGAAGAATCTAAATTAAAGTAACACTGCCCCTATGGGAATTGGTTCCTTAAGATTCTGCTACTTTTTTTCTTTTCTTTTTTTATTTTGATTCTTTCTTCACTGTTACGTACCAAAGTTATTTGAAAGCATGGTGATTATCGGGATTTTATGAATTTGGAGTAAATTTTGTCCTTGTTATTAAAATGAGGTCCTTTTTTAAAGTTAAAGTCACACAATATTTATATAATTATTTTGAATTAAAATTATGTAAGTCAACTAGTTTAGAATGAAATTATCTTATCTTATCATAAATTTTTTATCATGAAGTTATATTACGTTAACAATATTATTTATTTAGATATATCAAAAAATTGTCTAACTTTTATAAAAAAAATCAAGCAACTATTGTTCTGGTAAAAGGTCAAAAAATTGTTCGTGTTGACCTGACTTCTCGATCTATTCTCGGGTTGAGCTTTTGGTCCACTTCTTTAACTTTAGATTAAGCTAAGTAGTATGACAAACTCACTTGATTGGGCTAGATCTACTGAATCTCTCGGTTTCTCCTCTCATGGTTGAGAGTGTGTACCTATAAGGCGCTCTGATGCGAAAGTCATAATCAGTTTTATATAATTATCATATAAATTCACTCACATACCTCTTAGATTGATGACCTATTTATAGTGTTCTCTTATTGATCCCAAAACCTATTTGGACTTTTCTTTTTGTACCTTATATTTTTTAAACACACGCTTGTTAATTTAGGCTATGTTATTATAGGCTTTGCTACAGTAATCAATTATAATTTTATTTATATTTTTTACACTCAATATTTCGACCTAACTTTTCGGTTGAAATTTTGGCCTAGCAGTACAACTATCATTAGTGAAAATTAACCACACAAATTAGACACTCTTTCCAATTACAAACAACACCATTTGTTAATTTTTGAAAAGTAATGTTAGATGTTATTATATGATAAATGTTGAAATGATTTGCATATATAGGATCCAAAGCATGGACATTGGTGGTTGGAGTTTGGATCAGGTGTGCTAGTAGGGTATTGGCCAGCAAACATGTTCAGTCACTTGAGAAGTCATGCAAGCATGGTGCAATTTGGAGGAGAAATAGTGAACAGTCGTTCAAGGGGATACCACACTGCCACCCAAATGGGGAGTGGCCATTTTGCTGAAGAAGGGTTCAGAAAAGCAGCATATTTTAGAAACTTGCAAGTGGTTGATTGGGACAATAGCTTGCTTCCTCTTAGAAACATTCATCACTTGGCTGATCATTCCAATTGCTACAACATAAGGCAAGGAACCAGCAATGCTTGGGGAACTTACTTCTACTATGGAGGCCCCGGAAGGAATGTCGGATGCCCATGAACAAACAAAAATACCATCCAATACACTTTCTCTGTCACATCTATATATGTCTACCTTCTTCCAATTTTTTGCTATTGGATTATTAATTTGGGGTTTATATATATTTGTTTCTGTGTTTACTACATAAAAATTGTAAGTATTAGGAAGATGACCAAATTTATTACATTTCAAAATTAACCCGTCACTGATTAATTCATTAGCAATAAAAAAATAAAAAAATAAGTAATAAATAAATAAATAAATAAGAATCACTTCAAGAATGGTTCAACCCTTATACAAAATTACACAATAACAATTTCTAACTAGAACTGCCTATGAGACTAACAAAAGCACTAGCCATACTAAAAAAGCCTAAAATACATCAAGATATCATCTTCATGCACATCAAAGGTTCCAAACACCAATTAGAATAAAAAAATGAAGAAGAACGAGATTTTACATAAATTCAAGACCAAACTTCTACTTACACCATTTCTGACACATTAGTCACTCTCTTTTTAAAATAATAAATTTATAATTTTTTATTATTATTAAAAATATAAG
>Ga0123341_1002929_pt1 | contig 14378 bp, 14 predicted proteins | sample Turbeapinknodule_FD_89959 | JGI IMG/M metagenome (GOLD analysis project Ga0123341, IMG submission 89959) | Root nodule microbial communities of legume samples collected from Mexico - Turtle bean Mexico pink nodule | ecosystem: Host-associated > Plants > Roots > Nodule | place: Mexico: Nepantla... | reverse complement strand
CAAGATCAGCAATCTTAGTGTTGGCCAAGGAGAGTGTGTTTCTTGAGGTGTTCAAGGTCATTCTCTTGGTTGTTGTGTAAGTGATCAAGGTGTGGTTGCTTAGTGGATATCCTCAGGGTTTCTAAGAAGACTGGATGTAGCTCTAGTTTGTAGTGAACCAGTATAAACAACTGTGTACAATCTCTTTATCTCTAACTCTTTAAATTCAGTTTATTTGTTGTTTGCTGGTATAAACAACCGATTGTTTCTACGAAACAACCAATTGTTTTTCTAGTACTACAGCTTTTGCTTGCTGTTTTGGCTAACTGAATTGCTGAATTAATTGGTTTCTGAAATAAATTCATTCTAGTTTTGAAAAGTTTGTGAAAACCCTTTTAAACAATTCAACCCCCCCCTCTAGTTTAAAGCCATTTTTTCTAACAATCTCGACGCCGTTGTCGAGAAGATCGTCCTCGGGGACCAATCTTATTACCCCCTCGATGCCGGAGGGCAGGTTGAAGCTAACGGCCCGCGAGAAGGACCGATCGCCCCCCCCCCAGCAACGCTAAGGTTGAGACACCCGAGGCAGACACGGACACCGCCACCGCCGTTGGGATCGAGTGGTTGAAATCATCGGTGGGCGGTGACGCAGCCCTCACCGATCGGCTTGGGGGAGGTGTCGATAGTTGCCCCGCCGCCCTCACGGTATGGGCAATGTTGCTCCCATCCTGACCGCGCTTCTTAAAGCCCTTAGAGGGGCCCGCCCGGGCACTCTCCTCGATCGGGGCCTTAGGACCAGCGGCCCCCCTCTTCTCACTTAGCTTGTTCTTTAAAGCGTGTAGCATACTGACCGCTTGCGGTATTTCTCTCTTGGCGATTTCTGCAAACAAATAAAATAAAACTGGTCAGACAAAGCAGGAAAAACAAAACAGACAAGTGTTAAACCACATACCCTCGAAGGCTGTCGCGCGATCGATCACCGTGTACAGCGACATGAGCGGCCGAGTGGGGAGCTTCTTGGGGAGATTATCGAACAAAGAAAAGATTAACCGCTCATGCTCACTCGGATAGGCCGGTCTCGCCCAATCCGTTATCTTTGTAGGCTTCCTCGACCAGAACAAAGGAAACTGAGATTTAGTTCCTTAAGGACCCCGGCCGTGAAGGCATCAAAGGGAAGGGACACATGGAGGTCCGCAAAAAGGCAACTGTACATAAAAAAGTAGGGGGGCTCGGTGGATGACCGCTCCCTATACACACGGTCCTGCAGGGAACAAGGGTCGAACGCCAACAAGGACTCCTCGGTCGAAGCCTTTAAGACAAGAACCTCGTCCAAGAATTCAGCCACTGAGGTTTCCGTGTAGAAAAAGGACGACACCTCACACACCTTGGGGTCAACCCAGGCAGGCCCCACATGAGGGCGCGGCCGTTCCAAAGGGACCGACCTATCCGACGCGTTACCAGCATCGTCCCTCACCAAACCCGGTGGGGAAGCAGCACCCCCCACTACCCCAACTGGAGTAACCTGGTTAGACAAAGAGGAGGAAGAAAAAGAGGAGGACGAGGAAGACGACAAACAAGAAGGAGGTTCGGGAGGAGACTTAGAAGAAGAAGTTGGACGCGAATGAGTAGACATGACTAACCTTTAGGCGAACGAAGGAAGCAACCAAGATCAGTCGGATCAGTTCAAAGTGTCGGAGCTCAATCAAAGATAACGCGTAAAGCGCAACTGTTCCCAGCCCCTATTTATAGCCTGGAGGAACCTCGGAAACCTAAACGTCACAAAATCTCAACCATTGGATCTGCTTGATCCAACGGCCCACATCGCTTGGCGCGTAAAAACCCCCTCATAAATGCACGTTACATCAGTCGTTCAGACGCCCCTTACTGTCACTTCACTCATCATTACACAAACCGCCCGAGGCCCATTCTTCAGACTCTTCGGCTGTACCACCTTTTGAGCCTGGGAGGCAACTGTACTGGGATGGCCGACCGCTCTACCTAACTCAGCCGACTCAAAGAACCAAACCCCAACCTAAACGACAAGGTCGACCACGTGGCATACGTGGCCGACCGACATGAGACGCTCAAGTCAAAGGTTGACCTGGTTAGCAAGACTAACCCATAGTTAAGGGATGACCTAATCCAACCCTAATCGCATACCAACTCCTTAATCCGGCCCAACAACAAGGGCCCATCAATGTAATATAAATATCACGCATTCCAAGAAAAAAGGTACGTCATTATCTACAGTGTTCTGACAGCCGAACACGGCCACCCTACTAACTTGAGCGTTGGATTGCCATCTGCAGGTACCCCACCCGTCTGAGGAGCCACCCAGCGAGGAAGACCGAAGAGTGTTGGATACACGAAGACCGACCGAACAGCATCCTGAATCAATAGTTCTCCCTGTCCCAGACTAGTTCGAGAACACATTATAAGGGAAGTATTTTCTTACATGTTACTATATTATAATATATAACAAATTTAATTTATAAATGTTTATAATTTAAACTATAATGTGATTATATATTTACATTTTTCATATACAACACAGAAATTGTAATCCTGTAAATTATAATTATTTAATTTTTATTTTAATTCAAAAAAACTGGCAAACCAGTCTTCTATTATTTATAATTTAATATAATGAATTGGCTGAAAATTACAACCTCCAATCCACCAAATTGATAAGTAGTGACAAATTTTTTTATTGAAGCGATTCTTTATATTTGTTGCATAGACATGATCAAAATTTCTCTTCCTTAGATATATTTCCAATGTTCCAGCATCTCTTATAAAAAGACAAACATAATGACTAATAGTAAACTTTTTCACAGAAGTTGCAAAACAACTTGGACCAGTTCTCAACAAAGTACCAAGTTTTTCAAAACAAGGATCCATTTTCTTTGTTGTGTTAGTGGTATCAAAACCTAAACCATGTATTAAAAAATATATATTTATTTTATATATGACTAAAATTTACAATGAATGAAGATGACAGTTAGAAATCTTCATTTATTTTTGTATATAGAGGAATATATAACCTTTGTACAAGTGGAATGGAGAAAACCGTTACAAGACCAAATTAAAACAAACACTAATGATAACCTAATGATTGGTTAACCAATCAAAACTTGTGTGTCTATCCTATTATAACTTTTCTTCCTTCAAAGAAATCAAAATTTCTTTGTGGACTATCTTCTTGGCTGTGTTCTTAAGAGCAGGACCGAGATACTCAAACTGGTGAGTGATTCCATCAGCTTCTACCTCCATTCTGTAATTAGTTACGCCATCTTTGCGGGTCACAATGTCTTGTATAATATTATAACTTCTTTTCTGGCAAAGTTCATTCAACTCTCTGATGGGATGGAGCTTCAATGTTTCTGGTGTGACAAGGGGTTCCAAAAGTGGCCTTATGCTTTGCCACACAACCTCCTTATTGTATCCTGAATCAACAAGAATCGCTCCAGCCAGAGATTCTATAATGTCTCCAAGCACCTATCAAACAATAAGAAATTAGATTATGAGTTTTGTAATGGTTAACACATTGTAGATCATCGTATAAGTCACAAATACAACTCTGCTGCAAAACTAAAAGTAAGATATGCCAAAGAACTAATGATCCTAGCGAAGGCAATAAAGCAAGATAATGTTTGAAAGATACTTTACATTGGAGAATCATAAGATTTTGATCAAATTTACCAATAATGTTTAGTTCTTTAGTGTAGTAAAGTAACTAATTCACCTTCAACATTCTATGGGTTTTGAAAACAAGGAAACGGGTCACAACAAATCTAGATAGCGTTAACTCAATACTGGATAACAATCATATGAACCTATGAAGTAAATTTTAACAACTAACCTTAGGAAGTGATGTCTCTAACTCGTATCCAAAAGTTGACGATGAAGATACCTTATCAAAACTGTCTAGTGATATAGCAATATGTTTATGCAGTTCTTGTGAGGCATGGAGTACATGTTTGTGCAAACCGTGCTTAATGGCAGACCATGCATAACAATCGTTATTCACAGAAGCTGATCTCATGTCAGTTAACTGCCCTGGAGACATGCCAGGATATTTTTTGAACAAGTGCCAAGTAATCAGATAATCCAGTACTGAATCTCCAAGATACTCTAGTCTCTGCAGGGCAAGGAGTACATTATTTACAAATAGAGATAAATGAATCAAAAGTAACAAGAATATGAACTAGAAATGATTGATCATGAAGAATGTGTTCCATTACTATTTATCAGATCCCACCAAAAGATAGGCTAGTCAATATGGGGTTGGAGAAAGCTCATTCGTACATAATAAATTTGTGATAATGCAATGTCTTGTTTCCATATGATGAATAATAAGCAAAAGTAAATTACCTGATAACATCTAGGAACTTCAGGCAACATGTAAGAACCATGGGTCAGAGCTTCCACTAAAAGAGTACGGTCATGGAATGAATAATTCAATTGTGATTCTAAAAAGGTGACATGAATCAGTTTCTCCGGTTGAATGTCAAAGTGCCTCTCATAGGGTATTTTATTAAAATTCACTTTAATACCAACGCAATCCATAAACAACAATGCAGCCTTTTCACCACCAGAGCTGAGGAAGGCACCAATTAGTGCCTCAACTACATCAGCAATAAGCTTTCGCTTTAATTTTCTTTGTCCAGAAATATAAATCTTTTTCCCCTTGCTAATAAACTCTTCTATTTTAAAACTTCCAGATTTATCACCAGGAATGGGCCAGGAATGAGGATCAAATGGCTCATTTCGTATGAAACCCTGCAAATAAAAAATAATTCAGAATTCTGATGTTTCAAGATGATAATGCAATCCTTATGATAATAATGAAGGATTCTAAAACCATGAAAATTCATCTCTGAGAATGGATAAAAACTGAAACAATAATATCAGAAATAAATAAAGAGGGAGAGAATACCGGAAGGCCAGAACTGCACCCGAACTTGTAGAGTGCTGCGTTAGAAATTATCTTTTCCCTCTTCAAACTAAGGAGACCTTCATGGTCATTTTGATAGGTTTTAAAAAGCTGTTGACTGACAGCATATTTTAAAAAGGAATCTCCTAGAGTCTCTAGAGACTCGTAATGGAAGGGCTCGTTGCATCTCTTAGAAGTTATTGCCTCTAACACCTACAATGCCAATTGCAGATACCTTTTAGTGTAAGTATGAACCTACACTTTGAAAGAACACTAATACAAATCAACCAAAAGATGCTAACGTAGACCATTTCCCTCTGACAAGTTTCTTCCCAGTCTTCATCGAGTATTGACTGACACAACTGCTTATGTATATATAAAGTATACAAGAAAACTTGCAGTAAGATAATTTGTTTTCACAACTTTTTTGGCTATTAAAGACAATTAACCGACATATAAAACTGCCTTTCCCGAAAAAAAAAACACATGGAAACATAAATTTTTCTTGAGCAATTGTACATACCTTCATTATTTGAGTTTCATTTTGCGCGCAATGATCCAAATGCATCTTTTTTAAGTTGAAAGCAACAAGCAATGATTCAATCCGATGCATGATTGACGGAATAAATGAGAAGGAATAAATGATACTATCTTTTATTGGAGACATGATTATAGAACACAGTTCAGGAGGTAATTCAACAAAGGCCTTGCTTGCTTCTGAAATGAAAAACATGAAGTAAGGATTTAGATTGGATCGCATATTGTTAGTTCTCAAAGACTAACACTGAAATTTCCACAACTTTTTTGCACATGAATAAATACTTAGGCCTCGAGACATTGGTAGCTAGGTTCTTGTTAATAGCAGTTACCGCCGAAGCGAATGCAAATTTTATTCATGTAAAGATTATAACATTGGATTTCAGAAACAAGCAAAGCAACCCAATACAGAGATAACAACTAAGAAGCCTAAAGTTTTGTGCCACACCCAAACAAGTAGAGATTATTTTCATAGTTTTAATTCGAAAAGAAAATGTTCAGAAGAAATTACCATACAGACAAGCCTGATTTACATTCAATTAAAATGGCAGGTATACATTCACAAAAGTCCACCACAATACAATTGATATTGATTACAAAGGCAACCCTAATTTTAATAGTCATGGGCATAGTTAACCTCCTTGTATACACCTGACACAAAACTGTTAAATTTATTTAAAGAGAGAGAGAGATCTTCCATGCATTATGGACATCAAAGATTGAATATCCTTGGTTCAATCGCACTAAAGAGAGATCAAGGAACAAAATAAAATTAACAAACTGAAAAATCAAGGTCAAACCTCCTTCTTTCCTTTCTTTGCGTCCATCACAATAATTTTTAGCTTGAAAATTGTGTCTTGCTTTAAGTAGCTGCTGATGTTCAAATTGCAATGATATACCATGACTGAAAATTGTAAACAAAAAAAATAATGTACTTTAGTAGATAAAATAACCTGAGAATAAACATAAATAAAAAAACTACTTACTGTTGTTCATAATAATTTTTGTACGTAGAAACTTCACCAGTCCTTAGTTCCATAGGCGAGTTTCCATCTAATTCCATTACACCAGTAGTGATATAGAAATAATTCTTACCACTAACATGGGAAGTGCAAACCAATGCATCCTGTAGTTTACAAGTGCACACTAGACCACTTTTTGTCCATATGTGGGGTTGATGATACTTGCACGTAAAATTAGATGCATTTACAGAATTGATAGCTAACCAATTAACACTTGATTTCTCCCCTTTCCCAATAGCTGGAAGCAAAAGATAGTCGATGTCAACTTCATGCAAACAGCTTTTGTCTAAACCGATTGGAAACTTGTTTATATCACGACGTATGAGAATTCTAAGCAACGTGGCCTGGAAATTTTTACACAAAAGAACCTGGAAAACAAAAACAAATTAACAATAAATACACAAACATTTTGTTAACCGACTTGCAAATAAGTTGGATACAATTAAAGGATAACTTGATAGCATACCTGATCCTGCGAAAGATTAATGGTTCCCTTGTAACTTAACTTTACAGACACATCACCTCTGTCAAATCCCATATCGAATTGCGAGCATACAACTTCTGTATCAAGCTCAACTCTCATAGCAAGAAAAATATCTTCCACAAAGATATCATAGCTAAAATTTTGACTGAGTTCCATCAAATAACAATGGTATGTTGTGTGACTATTATTTGACACACAATTTACCAATCCAAATGGGACATAAGTTGGTTGGTTATCATCATAAGGTTCATTCCCTGAAAGAATTTGATTGATGTGGAAATCATTCAAAGATTTAGGTGGAAGTCGATAGAATTATATGGACGAACAGAGTTTATGGAAACAATATTTAGAAAGAAAAACACTAATAGTAAGAGAAATTAATAAAAGGCATGTAAGTTACCAAATTCCTGAACCTCTGCTGCTTCAATGATAATATCAGGAACAAGATTATCAGTCAGAGCTCCTATCTTATGAAGTTGTTTGCAAGCTTCAAGGCATGCGATATTCTTCAAGAGTTTTTTGTCACCAACTACATGAATAGGCTGTAGAGGACAGCTCTTGGGAAGATACAATGTTCCAGTCACTTTGTCCCACCTTGGAGTCGGTTTAAAATATCTAAGAGAGTAATCTAGATGGTATAAATGATAAAGAACAAGATAAAAAAGAAAAGCAAAACAACCAGAATGATGCAAAAAGAAAGTATATCTTAGGTTCATTAAAATGAAGGAAGAAAAGCCACATAATAGGGGAAGCAGTGAACTAACTAACCCATCTGCAGGGAGGCGTGAGCAGTACAAGTATATCAAACTGATGCTAGAACTAAGATTTGCAATGGCTCCAGTGCTTGCAACATGATAAGCTTCCTTATCAAAGTCATCACCTTCAAAAGGATCACATGGAAGGGAAGAATGTCGCAAGGACTCCTTTCTCATGATAGCCGCACTAGCAAGGTATTTCTCAACTCGAGAACATGTAACTGAATCCCCACTGTAATTTAGAGTAAAATAAAGGATGGTTAGGGAAAATTTACGTTAAAGTTAACTAGTAAAGCATAAGTTGTCAATATATTTTTGTCTCTTGCAGCTTTGTACTTAACTAAGCACCAGAGTAATAAAGGTACTTAGGGAGTAATGTAAAATCAAATACCTCTTAACCATTAATATATAATCTGAATTTTTCATTCTAGCACGTCCTCGGGACTGTATGAAACTGCACACTGTGGGAGATGGATCAAATCTAATAACTAAATTGCAACTTTGAACATCTAAACCCTCTTCAAGAATTGATGTTGCAACAATGATGTTGACCTGCATTTTAATTTTTTTCTGTTGATAAGACCTTTCATTTGATTATTACAATACAGTGGACTGTTTAAAAAAAGCAACATACCAATCCCATTCGAAATTCTTCCACAATTTCATTTTGTTTTCTCCTTGACTGATTTTTCAATCCAAAATTGTGTCCTGCAATGAATTTAATCTTCCAGCTATTGTACTTTGGAAGCAAGGTATTGAATAAATCTTGAAGTACAATGGCGGTAATGATTCTTTCAACAAAAATTATGCATCTCATGTCAGTCAAACCCCTACAATTATAGCAAAAGTAGCAGATCCATCAAATAGATTTTATATAATCATCATAATAACATAAAGAATGATCACTACGTACAATCAAACAACAATCGCCTTATCCCACTAGGACTACATGCAATCAGTCGATAAAAACAGTATGTTGACCAACTAGTCAGAATAAATTTTCAACACTCATCCCAATCTGAAGCTGACAACGACAGGCTTATATTCTAGAAAATGGAGCCAGTATATTTTAGGTTAAGAATCAAAGTGATCACAAACTTACCTGATCACACAACGTTTTAAAACCATTATTTCAAAATCAGTAGTGTGTGATAAAATTTCTTGATTCAGTACCTCTTATATATACTTTTGGTTTTGTAAGTGTACTTTTTTTAAAATTTAAATTTAAAATATGGATTCAAGTAGCATTAAATGCTAAAATAAATATTGTAAAACATTCATCATCAGTAAACATAATTCTTAGTAGCAAGAAATGATAAAAAGAAAAACTTACTTACAGATGCATAAACCATATGTACAGATTGAAATCATTTGTAGAATACATTATATTTTCTTAGGCACTTTTTCATCTCATAAGAAACTTAAACAATCTAATAAGGAGAAGTAGAGTCTGGAGGCACATCCACAATAATAACATGATTTCAAAACCACAATGGAAACATTAAAAAAGAAACCTATCCATGATTGTAACCTGTACTCAAGTAGAGAGTCTATAAGACAGCAAACTTTGGAGGTCAACAGCCCCATCTCCAAATCCAATTTAGTATTATCACCGATAGACCACTTAGCATCTGAGTAAGAAAAAAACATTGTGTGAAAATTAATTAATGCTAGAAATGCAAGCAAAAGATTTATATTTAAGATTTCCCCATTTCTCTCGGTGGCTGAGAATCATTACCACATTGCAAGTAACTTTTCAGTGTGTCTACACACGCCAAAATAAAGTTTTTAACAACTCTATCCCCAGATTGTCCCCATGAAAACGAGTCAAATTCACTAGAGGATAAAGACTCAGCAGCCTGTCACAAAAAAAAACAATTAGCATTTATGAAAAACCTTAAAGAGACATGGGAGACAGAAAGTTTCTGCAGGAGAAAGGCATGAACCTTCAAAGCCAACCAAACACCAAGCTCATCCAGACTAAATATCAAAGCATAAAACATCTTTGTTATTCTTTTTTGTGTAGACTCAGCAGCTGATTTAGTGAAATCTAAACTTCTTAGAGTGAGTTCATGCTGAGAAACAATAAAATCCATTGTTAATAACCTCTCTGACAAAAAAAGATAAATAACTTATAAAGTAGCACTAAATATAAATGAAACTGTGACAGTAACTAAATACAGGATGATGATGATATGATTGGTAATTGAGAATTGATTCGATTCAAATACAACTTCTCACGCAGTAAAACAAAAGACTTTGGGTAAGAGTCATACTGATATTTCCATGCTCAACAAATATGGGATTTTTATTTTTCTTAAATGTTTCAAAGTATATTTCAAAAACTGATATATCTTTAAATGTACATACCTGCTCCTTTAACATCTTGAGCTTAGATGCTATTTCTTCAAATAATACAAATTGAATTTCATCGTCATTGTAAAACTTCAATTTTGGTGTTGATGTTGGTATGAACTCAGTTATGACAGCTTCACTTACACTCGTATATACCTTCATTTAAAAATATTTGTCAAGAAAATAATACCTAGGACAAGACCCATACAACACAATATCATGGGCAGAAAGAACAAAGCAAGAAAAAACATACAAAAGAGGGAGAGAAAAAACTACCTTTGAATGCAGTAAAGTCATTAGTTTCTGAATATTCTCTGACAAGGATGATTCAGAATTTCCAACTGGATTAAAAAAAAAAGTGAATTAACATTAGAGAAAGAAAAGCAGATATTCAAGGAGCCATAAACTTTTCTAGGCCTGTATACCTTTCGATTTAATTGGAGATGCAGTCATACCAAAAATTCGAGGGAGGGCAGAACTACCAGATTGTAATTGGGGACGATAAAACTCCTGCACGAAATCAATCTTAAAAAGGTAACAAACTAATTCCAAAGCACAAACTAAAACCACAAGATGCAGAGATGCATACAAGATGGTGGTAATTGACTAATTGTCTTCAAACAGAATTAATTACAAATCTTAAAGGACCATATATAATTGAAAAGGAATGATACTATTGAACAAAAGTCACCAATTCTAATTATAATCTCGTTGGTTGTTCAGTACAATGGTCAATGGAACAATAAAATTTCAGAAGACATGCATGAGTTCACACCACCTTAATACATCCATGGATTATTTTTATTTTTTATTTTGAAAGCAGGTCCTTTTACATATTTTCTTTGAACAATGAAGTAGTTTGGGTCCAAATCAATTACTCACAGTATAAAATATACTGCAATTTATATGCATGGATAGAAGAAGGAAAATATTTTAATGTCACCAAACAACCACAGCTCACATCACACCTCTCCCAATCTTTACACTAGCCTAATCTTTACACTAGCATATAATGGTTGAACGTATCTATAATATATACCATTGGTGCGAGCAAAAACACGGAAGTTTTTGACACGTGTCTCAACCACAAATTTTCAGAAAAAAAAATGTAGAATATAAATTTACCACAAATAGAAAATAGAACACTGTTGGATATTTAACAAAGAGATGTGGCTCTCTAAAACCATGCCACTTGGATATCCAATGGCTGTGTTAATTGCCTTCCTCTTCCCTCAGTCTCATCCAATATACTGTGTTTAGCAAGCAGAAGAGAACTGTTCTTTTGGCACCTAAGTTCGGTTTCGAAGATGGGTCTCACTCAAATTTTGATGTCACCCTTGTGCTGGCAACCATGTTAATATCTCAGCTTCACGAAGGGGCTGTCTCAGAACCTCCTGCTGGGGCCACCAGACCACACCCTAATACTGAACAGCAAGAGAACTGCAGAGCAAATGCGTCATCAGAGCTTCCATCTGATCACACCCGCATTTGGTCGAACCTCTCAGGTAGTTTCAATATTTGGATTGGATAATTTTTTATTGATCAAAATTCTCATTAGCTTTTTCATTTTACAGCAAGTGCATTTAAAAGCATTAGTTCTCCAGAAGAGCGGCAGACACAAGGAGAAACAGTTTTGAATGATAATGGTGGAAGAGAAATTCAAAGAATTAGCACAATGCACATTTCAAGAGTAACAACATGTCAACCAAAATTATTTATTATTATTTTTTAAATTGTTATTTTTATCAAATTAAATTTATATAATAAATATATTATATTTTTAAAATAAATTCTTTCTATTCCAACATAGTAGCAGTAATACAACATATTAATGAAGAAGTCACTACTCAAATATACTATTATATAAAAAAATAGTAAGAAATTCAAAGACACAGCCCAGTTGAGAGAAAAGCTAATACTTACAGTCATGATGCAGGCATAAGGGTGTTTACCCCTAGCATGATGGCATTCATCCAGTATTAAAACCTTAATCATATTCAGTTTGAGGAAGCTGTGCCTCAAACAATTGAGCAATATTACAGGAGTCATGACAAGCACCTGCACATTCAAAAGCATTACTGATAGTATTTTCGACTTATACATGCAGAAAATAAATAAATCAGAAGCATCATATTAAAAGTAACAAATGACAAATAGGCATATTCAAGCAATTGAAATAGAAGGCAAATACAACGTTTCAGTATACTATAAGATTTAACCGAGTACAAAGGTCAAAAATAAGACGATCGAGATTGTCAAATTTAGACAACATGCAAGCATGGATTCCAAAAGGAACTACAAAAAGAGTTTGTGGCAGATGGCAGTCAATGAAGAAAATGGAGTATCTCAGTGATCTCCTCAGAAGTGATCTGGGGTGTATACTAGGTTCAGAAGCTAAAAATCACATAATATTTTTGGAAATTTTACTTCAAATATAATGTATAGTAATATAGTAATATAAAGTATCGATGTAAATTTTTAAGTGAGAAAAAAATTTAGACAAAAAGTTCTAGTAAAAAATATATTAATTATGAGTTTATGAAATCTTTAATTCAGAAAAATTAAAACAAAGCAATTAAGTACACAAATAGACATGCATTGAATGAGTGAGTGACAACTACTGAAACAACAAAATAGGATAAGTTTAAAAGTGTTCCTTCAAATCCTTTCCATTTAACAATTTAAGCTAGTATGAACTTTCAAATTTTTTCACTGGAAATGGTGAAAGAAAAGTATAAAACAAATAAATAGCAAATCCTTGGGTTGTGTGATTTATATCAATGATACAATATAAGACAAATTCATCCATGTATCTTAAGTTTCAAAGTCATTTAAAATCCATAATGGGTAGGTAGTTTAATTGTGTCAAATCATAAGATTCAAATCATGAATCATAAGATTATAATCTAATAACTACGGAAATAAATGTTCAGCCACCTTTTCAAATGGTGAAAATAAGAATATATCACACATGACAAACAGATGGGTTAAGATTAAGCAAAGCAGATCCCGTAGAAATAACAAAACAATCATTCAGTTCTGATAGAATGCAAAAACCTTCACCTCGTGTTTCTCCATTTCTTGTTTCCATGTCCCTGCATCCCAAAAGTCAACTCCCATATCTCCCCAATACATTCCCACTTTCAAATCGGTATGCATTTTTACAGCTTCAGCTTGCTAAATTACAATTGAACAGAAGCAACAAGTTAAAAGATACCGAAAAAAAAAAAAACAGTGAAAGTACTGATCCATTACATAGCTTCTCAATCAACCAGCACAATACAATCTAATAATGAATCTCAACATTACAAAAGGCATAGCAATAGAGAGTGGCATACTTGAGAGACCAACACAACTTGGGGAACCACAAACACTGCAATAAAAGGAGAAGGCTTTCGGAGGTGGTGCGCATAGCTGCGAAGTAGCATGATAGCTATCAAAGTTTTGCCGGAACCAGTCTCCAAGTACACAATTGTATTCTCATGGATAGCTTTGTCCAATGCTTCAAGTTGATAGCTACAGAAAATAAAACAAAACAAAAAATTAAGAATCAGTGAGAAAGGGATTGTACTCTGGTAATAACATATTCAACAATGCATGCACTCATAAACACTAGAAGTTTTTACCATAACATGTGCACATTAAACTCACCTTCTGGCAAATGGAAGAACATCACGTGTAATCTTCTGCTGCTTGGTACGAGTGTGTGAACAATTTGAGAGTGCACCTTCCATAGCTTCTTTGCCTCTTTGATCAACCTACATTCAAAATCCAACGAAAGAAAAACACCCCATTACAAAAACGATCCATCTCCTTGTCTTCATGGAAGACGAAAACAGCAAAACAAACTCAAACCCATAACTCGCAGACACAAATAGAATAAAGGGTAATGCAAAAGGATCTAGCTTTACCATCTTATAAATGAGAATGAGTAATGTGGTGTGTGCTTGTATATAACAGATTCCAAAAACAAATAGTATAGTAAGCACATGAAGCAAGTCATGGGGTCACATTTTGTTACAAAAAATAATGGTGAAAAGATGCAGTCACTGTACTAATTAACACGAGAGAGAAAAGTAGCTGGGAATGGATACCAATTCTAATTCTTCACTTTTTCGTTTATCTCCTGCATGCACTGAGAGATGCACTGAGAGAGGGAGCGAGGAATCCATGACTGAATATGAAACGACAAAGCGGTACAAAACTCGGTTCAGAGGAAGAAAGAAGAAGAGTGTGACTAGGAAGAGACAAGACTTTGAAATTTATAGACAAGAAATTTCAGGAAAATATTATTGGAATACTACTTACCT
>Ga0123341_1002928_pt1 | contig 14379 bp, 10 predicted proteins | sample Turbeapinknodule_FD_89959 | JGI IMG/M metagenome (GOLD analysis project Ga0123341, IMG submission 89959) | Root nodule microbial communities of legume samples collected from Mexico - Turtle bean Mexico pink nodule | ecosystem: Host-associated > Plants > Roots > Nodule | place: Mexico: Nepantla... | reverse complement strand
TGATTTTTTAGAGAAAATAAATTTAAAACAAACTGAACCTATATCTTACAACTACCACTGCTTTGAAAATAAACTGAAGATCAAACCTGAAATATCAGTTAGGAGCATGGCACTTACCATTTTGTGAGGATGTTGCCGTAGGAAGAGATGGAAGTTTTGTAGCTGCAATTGCATGATTGAAGGAACAAATGAATTAGCCATGGTACAGAATGGAAATATGTCTTTGCTCATGGTAAAAAAATTACAAAGGACAATCCAATGTTGAAGACAGGAAGATGATATATATAGGTGGGGAGCTTGTTAGTCAAGGATTCCTCATATCATTACTATTGTTTCCTTTTATTCCATTGATAGAATCTTCCTAATATTTGTATACTATTATAATTCCCTTTTTAGCTTATACAAATACGAATTTATATTGATTTGCCGGGTCTTTTTACTAACTTGGGGAAATTTTTTCTTCTTTTTACGAAAATGGAGTCTGTACGAAGTTGGACAAGTCGTGTCGTGCCAACAGAACACGATTTTATTGTAAAGTTGTGTCAAGGTGGCACAATTTTTGTGTAATCATTTTAAACTAAAACCGTGTCATCTTAACACAACTTCATCACAATAAAATCGTATTACGTTGGCATAATTTCTCCAACTTCATAATATTTTGAAAAACGACCCCATTTCAGTAATAATGGGCAAAAATTGTCCCATACTGGTCAAAAATCCTAATTTGCCAACCATTTAGGATGGTAATTGAGCATGCATTATTTATACAAGAGAATACAATGAAAGAAGGCAAGCAGCACTAAATTCTTCACATTTTTATCACTTGACATATACAAACAAGTCATTGCAGGAAGTTGGCATGAGGGGGGACAGTTTTGAAGTTGATGGTGGCCTGAATTCAACTGGTTCCCCAATGCTAATGGTTGAAACTAGTATAGAGAATTAGCTTGAGTATTTAGAGCTAATCAAGAGACTACAAATAAAAGGAAACAACAATAATATCGGGACATGCTTCAATTGGTCCCACTTTTCTTTGGCAATAGAAAAAGAATGCAGATTGATAACTAACAAAGGGTCAATAGATGCAGGATCCAAGAGATAACATGGCCATCCTTTATTTGCCATGCGTCTAATGCCGATTGGGTAACAGGAGCAGTTATGGTTCCATTAATATGGCCACAGAATCATTTCCTTCTCACAAACACTAATTTTTTAAACTCCCAATTAAGTAAATTTTGCCCAGGGCAGTGGATGACAAAGTTCTCTGTGATTATGAGAAACTAAGAAAATCATGTGACCACGAGAAGCTTAAGATGATCCTATGACCATGACAAACTTAACAGCAAATCAAATATCATACTGGAGAAAGCAAATCAGAAACAGAACCAAGTCTATACTACTTCAGCAACCCTTAAGCCTAGTCAACAAGGCAATTCTGCTAAATACTTTCAATTGGTGTTTGATGTTGCTACGTATTGTTAAGGAAATCTTTCCACGCAGAACAATCAGCTATTTTTCAGGTTGAAGTTTATATGGATTAACTTGCTGCTATTCAAAAAGTCCATGAGTTAAGCAAGTGAGATCATTTTCTCATGAAGCTTCTACCAGAATTTGAAACTTTTTCCCTGCTTTACTGAAACAATGGTTTTCTTGCAAACAATTTGGTCATATTACTTGCAATTGCAACATGAAATTTTGTAACTATTGTAAGCAACATGGTCACATCAAAGACTGCCCAACTATATGCACGTATAAACTGGTGAAGGCCCTTGAAGGTGCTACCACTTCAGTGGCCCAGACCTCTACTCCTGCCACCTCCAATATTGGAACTTAAACTCCTAGGGATATCCAACAAATGGTATTATCCGTTCTTTCTACCTTGGGTATGTCCAATGTAGTTGCTTAGCTTTGGTTTGTTGATTTTGGAATCTCCAATAACATGACTGGTTCACTTGAATATTTGCACAATGTTCACACTTATAATGGCACTCAAAGCATTCAAGTTTATGATGGTAATGCTCTCCCTCTTTTCGTTGTTGGAAAATTAGTTCCTCTTTGCGGGATGAATTTGTATCCCCTGGACTTGCTTCAACTTTATTGGACAAATAGTGGATAACAATTGTAATGTAAATTTCTATTTGTGTTGGTTGTTCTATGCAGGATTAGACATCGTGGAAAGTGGCTGCAAGGGGGCCTAAAGTAGACAGCTTATTTTCTTTCCAATTTGGTTAGCATAGCCTTTTGTCTTTTTAGCTTTGTCGTAATGGTTCAAATAAGTGTGAGGATAGGCATAGAAAGTTAGGTCATTCAAATTTTGTCTCTTTCTAATGACTCTTTGGATTGTTCTATGTACAAACTTGCCAAAAGAAAAGCTCTTCCTTTTCCATCTCTAGCACGCCGTAATGATAAACGATTTGATCTAATTCATAGTTATGTGTAGGATATATCACAACTATTATCTCATTCAAAATATAAATGCTATTAGACAAAAGATTGTCAAGACCCTTGTTTTGATTAATAACAAAAAAAAAATGTCTAGAGGCACTAGACGAACTATTGTCTAAAACTCACCAAGACAAAGTATTGTCTGTATTCACACGAAGTGTCGCCTAAGGTTCCCCAATCAGACGAAGTTTAGTATGCGTTTGGGATTGAGTATTATTGATATGAACTCTATTTAATATTATTCTTCTGAGTGTCCTGTGTTGTTTTCTAGGTAATAAACTCTACCACGTAAGTAAAAAATATCCTCCAAACTATTGTGAGATAAGTAGATTGTTCTGTCTTATCAAAGAAACAAGTTGGTGAAATGCATTACATGACATTTAATGCATGATGACGATTCTCTTCATCCTCACCAAGCCACAAACAAAGTCATGTAAAGGTCCTTCATAAGTATTTTCAACATCTGATTATCTTTTGTAACACCCTAAAATATTCCTGAAGACATGGACTACTCATATTATTGATGGACATAAGAAAACAATTAAGCAAACATTCTCCATGGTTCAGTTTGTAACATTGATACTTTCTTTGTGAGAATACCTAGACTAAGACATTTATATTCGTTTTATACAAACATTGTTTTCAATCTCTTGACTTTCTTGTAATCAGGGAAAGTGTAAAGAGAATACTTAGGTTAAGACCAGAAGTGGTTAACTTTAAATAATACTTGCCCTTTTGTGAGTGTTAGTGAAACTTGGTGCTTATACCAAGAACTGGACGTAATCTTGATGGTTAAGATAAACCAATATAAATATTTGTATTTGTTCTTCTATGCTTTGATCTCCGCTTTAAAACTTTTTATTATTGAACTTGTTTTTCATCTTTGAAAAGTGTTTTACAAGTGTAACATTTTTTTATTACACAATTCAACTACTCTTCTTGTGTATTGTTTGAACTACAAATAATGGTAACATTTATGGATGAATATAGCTGTTTCACATGAATCTATTTTCACAGGACTATATAGAATTTTTTTAGCATGTTCAAGAAATTTTTGGCACATATTGACAAAAATTTTCATGTGTATCAAATGTTTATGCACAAATTTTGGGTGGAGAACATATTTTTTCATGAGTTTCAGGAGTTACTGTAGCTGTGAGGTATTATTTCCAAACACCCTTGTCCCTATACCTTAACAAATGGTGTTGATTACAAAAGAATCGATAATTACTTGATGTCACTTGCACACTACTCCTTCAAGCTTTAGTCCTTTCTCAGTTCTAGGTTAAAGATTTGTCCACAAGTGTATATTTGATCAACTGTCTTCCATCTCAGGTTCTCCACTTTGATTCCCCTCTATTATCTTCACACTTTTGGTAGTGTATGTGGGTATGTACAATGTGCCTTTATGGGTTATGCTCCAACTAAAATATGTTTTCTCAGTTATGGTGTCAATGTCTTAAGTTGCACATTTCTAGGAATGTGACTTTCTTTGATAACCAATATTTTTTCCATGCCTTTCTTTTGATTCTCCTATTTGTGAGATGATCATGTTATTTAAGCTCGGAACTTCAGCATCTAAATATCTTTACCAAAGTTGTTCCTCGTCCCTGTCATTAGTTTCGACTTAAGAAATTGATGCTACTCAATTAGTCTCATCAATTTGAGGGGGTGTTAATAGAGATCTATTATTATTTTTCCTTTTATTTGATTAATAGAATCTGACTATAATTGTATTTATTATTAGAATTCCTATTTTAGCTTATACAAATAAGGAATTACATTAATTTGTCATAAAGGATTGTAATTGAGTATGTATTATTTATAGAAGAGAAAGAGGGCAATCAGCTAGAAATTCCTGATAGAGCTTATACATACTTCTATTGCATGAGGATGGAAGCAGATATGAAGATGTGGGCCATGGAGCTACAATGTTGTCATTAAGGTCACAAATGAATCCAATCCCTGAAGTTCCATCAAATACTGCATTTGAAGGCAAACTCGGCAAAAGGCAGCCAGATTCTGCATGAAATCACAAAACCAAGATGATTGAGTGAAATTTAAATTTAATAAAAACATCCATTTTGTTATGAATGACATATACCTTGCAATCCAACTGATTGATCCAAGGGAAAACCCATCAATGCATAACAAAACAAGTGTCAGTATCAGTAGTTGCAGAAAGGGTAAAATAACAGTTTTCTAAGCAATGGAAATATGACAATGTCAACCTTGAAGAGAAAAGTCCTTCAGGCTTATGTGACAAAGATTATAAACATCTCTGGAGACATTTGCATTCTGCAGTTTCTTTCCAAGTGATGCAGCACATTTCAAGGCTTGCAGATTGGTGACAAAGCTCTGTTCTTGCAAATATGACACATAACTTTTGATGGCTTTGCAGCAAGCTGTTTGGTTATGTATGAGATTGCCGCATTCTTTCACAACACTTGAGACACTTGGAAAAACCAATGGGCATACTGAGTGATTTAATATAACAACAATGAACATTGTAAGATGTATGTTTTTACATTCCAATAAATTACCCAAAATTGTAATAATAAAATATAAGGAGATCTTTTTTGTTTTTCTCTCCATGCTCACCTTTGTTTAGGTTGCAATTTGACAGTCCTCTAAAAACATTATTTGCAGTGGATGGATCAAGTTTACTAGCCAGCCAACGTACAACAATATTCTTGCAATCATTGATCCTAGCTATCGGCCCAGGCATGCTTTGGTTTCCATCTGAAGTAGACAAATCATTCAAGGCAATTTTTCTAGCAGCATAATGTATGGCATTTTGGCAAACTTGATCACAACACTCATTTACAGGATCAATTTTTCTACAAGCCGTCAGAAGTCTCGAAGTATCTACAATACTCTCAAATTCATCCACAGATACAACGGGACAAGAGGCCTCAGTGAGATTTTTTGGGTGGACTGAACATATTTTTTTTAGGTTCTCATTTGCTCCTTGACTGACGAGGACCTTCTGAACATCAGAGAGGCATTGACTAGCATGAGTTGCATTCAAAGCTAGCACCCCAGAGTATTTGCTCGACTGCCCTATGAGGGTCACCAGCATGGCATCAAATTGAGGACAACATACGACATTTGCCAAATATGGCGCAAAGGATGCCCAGCAATCAGTAGCAGTTGTGGTCATTATATCTTGAGCAGCAGAGAAATTCAATGAACAAAGGCCTGGAAGCAAAAGGGAATTCTTGATCATCTCGGTAACCAAAAGGTTTGTAATTCAAAGGACTTTAAGATAAGCACATGTATTAAGGATACACATGCAACAGCATGTTCAAGAAAAAATGAAGTGATTTCACTGTTTGTTTGCAAGATACCATTTATAGTCCTACTCATGGGGATAGATTTATATCACATAATGAGCTAGGAATAATTGTAGAGTTACCCCTTAATATACACAAAACCAAATCCAGCAAAAGAATGAAGGATTTGATAACATTTCTGACACATAACTGTCATAAGAGACTCTTATGATGTTTTAGTTTAGGGTTGTTCTTATGTTTGTTTTTTTCTGTTAACCCTAGTTGCCAATTCCTATAAATAGGAATTGCGGTTGTAAAACAGGGGATTGATCATTGTGTGACATTGTATTCCTCTCTTATCTCAATATATGTGTGAATCCACTCTGGGAATCCCCATTTTCTGTAAATCTTCGTGTGTTTTCATGCCTAGATCTCTCTTCTCTTCTTCTCCGGTTTTCCCTCTTTCTTTCTTGCTTGACGTAACACTAGATGCTCTTCCTTGTCACGTTAGACGCTCTTCCTTATCAAGTGGTATTGGTCTTGGTTGATTCTTGATGGCCGATTCAACACACAAGGCTGTTGTTCTCAAGGAAAAGGAAGAAAGGCTTGCTGCCCGTTTAGATGCTCGAGTGGCAGAATTGGCAGGCTCTCTTCAACACACTTTGGCCTCTTTGAAAGATATACTTCAAGAACATGTTACACAATCTTCTTTCAATGAGTCCCACCCTTCTCATGAAAAAAAGTTCATCAAATTTGCACCTTATTCTGCTGGAATCCGCTTTCCACGCATTGAATTTCCTAGATTTAATGGTGAAATGTAAACCAATGGCTATATCAATGTGAGAATTTTTTCTCCATTGATAATACTCCCGATGATATGCGGGTACAATTGGCCATTGTGCATTTGGAAGGACGTGCTGTCCAATGGTTGCTTTGGCCAAATACACCAATTGTTCTTTACTTTCTTGGAAAGCTTACGGAGCTATGGTTAGGGAGTGGTTTGGGGATGTTTGCATTTACCCTATGGCGAACTTGATGAAGTTGCGCCAAACATCTACTGTTGAAGACTATTATGACGACTTTGACACCATCATTAACAGATTAAATCTTTCTGAATCTTACACGGTGAGTTGTTTCTTGGGAGGTTTAAAGAAAGATATTCAAAATGTTGGGGCGTATGTTTCAATCCACCACTGTCTAGCGAGGTTTTTCATTGGCCAGAATGTATGAAGCTGCTGATACATCAACTACCCAGGATCCTTCTTGGTATCTCACTGAGAGAATAAAGGGATTTTAGGGTCTAAACCTATGCAATTGGAAAAACCAGGATTGCAGAAATATTCTGATCGTTGGGACACAAATATTACGAACTACAAGGACTCTAACACCAACATTCATGAGTGAGAGACGATCCAAAGGCCTTTGTTACTTTTGTGATAAACCTCACACGCTTGAACATAGTTTGACTCACAAGAAACTTCAAATACATGTTATGGAAACTCAAGAACATTCTTCGGAGCAAGAATACAAGGAGAATGAAAACCAATCGGTTAGTGCTTTAACAGGGGCACCTAATTTTCGAACCATGAGAGTCACTGGTTATGTGAATAAACATCCTTTACATAGTGTCAGCACTCATTACTTCTTGGATATACAAGTTGCAAAGAAGTCTGGATGTTTAATTGAGGAACGTGATCCGTTGGCAGTAGCAGATGGCAACAAAATAACCATTTCTTCAATGGTTAATTTTTTTCTTGGCGCAAAGCAAACAACAAACTACTTTCACATCTGATGTGTTTCCCCTTCCTTTAGGATGCTGTGACCTTGTTCTGTGCGTGGAATGGTTGGTCACTTTAGGAGATATCCCAAGGAATTTTAGCAACTTTACCATGGAGTTTAGAGTTAATGGGAAGAGACATGTGACAAAAACGTGGAGCCACTACCCCAAACATCAAGACTGCAGCGACAAAAAACTTTATTAAAGCTATGGAAGAGGGAGTTCGCTTTTCTATTCTGCAACTCTGCAATACCAACACTAGAATTTTACAAGCCCTTATTGTACAGGCTGAACCACCACCAGTTCCACTCTATTCAGACGATGTTAACTGAATTTGATGATATTTTTAGAAGTCCTATGAAGCTACCCCTTTTCAGACCGGGGTTTGATCACAAAATTCCTTTGATACAGGGTGCTAACCCCATAAACAAGAGACCATACAGATATTATAGATAAGCTGGAGCAACACTCTCTTAACAATGGCATTATACAACATAGTAATAGCTACTATGCTAGCCCAGTTGTGTTAGTACGGAAGAAAGATGGTCCTTGGAGATTGTTACTTACAAGAATTATATATGGCACCAATGGCACAGAATCTTCACATCATTACATTTGTACTTCACCTTCTACCCAGAAAAAATAGCACTAGTCTTCAGGTACAAACCTATATTGTTGCACCTTACCATAGCACTGAACTCATCGGTGTTACACTTTCACCACTGCTACACTATAATTTCACACCGCAACCTTCAGTAGTCAGCATCTTTCATGTCTATTTTGTAATATATCAGCTAATTTATTCTCTTTGATTGGAATATTTGACAACTTTTCAATCTACTTTGGATCTTGGCCTCCCTTTCTTAAGATTAAAATCTTGGCCATGGCCCTGCTTCCCACTATTCACCAATATTATATACATCAATAAAAGAAAACATCTTACTTATTTCTAGGATTAGTTTCCCTATTTTTTCATATCTCTTAGGCTTACCCTATTTCCTTATCTTATCATGATCTATTTCCCTACTTAGTTAAGATTATGATCCGTAATAATAAAAATTATTGGTCTAGGTTTAATAAGCATCTTATCAATACATTATAATTTGTAACACATCTCGGTTAATATTAATTTAGTGTTTCATTCTCCTTTATCCCACTTCCTCCCTTTATACCTAAAACCCCTTACTTTCTACAACCAACAACTACAATATGCCAAAGGGTAAGCAGTATTTGTGTAAACAAAATAATCATAATGTAAGGTCTCACTGACAGACTTAAAAGAAAAAGCAAACATACCTGATAAGGTGGGCACAGAATTATTTGTGAAAGGTCTCAATGGGGAAGGAGCTATAAGAGGAATAAAGGGCTGTGGCTGTGTACTTGGAGGGAAAGCAGGAGGCAACGCATCAACCTTAGTAGTGATTGGAGAGCCCTGAGACTTGTTCACAACTGGCAACATAATCGGCAATTTTCAGCTTAAGGAATTATCTTTCTACAAAATACATTTCTAGAAGAAAATAAAATACTCCTCCATTGCCTAAGGCCTCAAAATAAGTAAACACGCATTCATCATTAAGATATCAGACACACTGCATTATTTATCAACTACATGCAGAAACATTACACATCATGTCAGCTTGGACAACATATTCAGCTCTTTGGCTACTATTTATGGTAGCTCATTGGCCTTCTACAATGCACAAAGAACAGTCTCATAAAAATGTATCAAGCTTACCCTTTTTCATTATGGTTTGTACCCAATGTACACAACATCAACAATACACATTATTCTACCTGAGATGAAGCATAATTCCATTACTTTTTGCAAATTCACTATCATATCAAACAGAAAATTTCGTGACCCAACTATCAAAATGCAAACTTGAAAAGCTTAGCGACAATTTAATCATTAAAGAGTCAAATTCGCAATTAAGGGTCATGCATGTATCTGCTGCAATGAATAAAACACACCTAAAAGAAAAACAAGGAGAAAGAGAGTAATTTGAAGAAGGAAAGTGGGAGAGAGCAAGCCCTTCATAGTTGCAGCTTGTCAGCAACCAAGGCAATGAATAATCCCAAAGTGAACATTAAGAAGTTGCTCCCAAAGTGAACAAAAAAGCTTCAATGCAAAGAGAGAGCAGTGAAGAGAATGGTGCAAGAAAGAAACCCCTTTTTCATTGTTTTCGTTGACTCAGTCACTCACACAATGGAGTTCAGAGAAGAGAGAGAAAGAGATGGCATTGCCACTTGCAAATGCCAGGCATGTGTATCAGGGATGATCACGTGAGGAGCACGTGATGGATTGAATGCCATGTGAAGAGGTAGCTTCGTTAGTTAATCCCATGTTACCTGCTGTCCCAGCACCCATCCACAATCAATTTTAACCGTCCGATGCTGGTAAGACCAACCATGCACCGTTCGATTCAAGCAACCATACCCTATCCAATTAACTTTTCTTTCTATTCAGTGCAAGTAATCATAAATAACAAATTAATGCAAGTATATTTTATATTATCAGTACATTATCGATAACAGTATTTACATTACAATATTACGATTTCGGCTATTTTGATATTAAAAAAATATTTTAGTAAGCATGTTTTGCTTGTGTTTAAATTCTTAATTAATGGATCATTATCATGTAAATTAAAACATAATTGGTTTCTAATTATTTTAAGCAAAATGTTAAATTCGAAACTTATAAACCAAAAAAAAGTTGAATATAGAAATAGGATTTGATTAAAGGTGTAAGTTAAATCTTTTGACAACAATCAGTGATAAAAATAAAAATATGAATGTTTGATATTTAAAATAGTCATTACAAAGATTTACGTACTTTTATCGTACTGATTTACAATTACATAATTATGTAAAAACTTTTGCAAGAATTATTTATTCATGAAAACAAGAGACTTTTTAATTTGAAGTGCTTTAATAAAATATATGAAGGATTTTTAATTTTAATAAAAACATATATATATATATAATGGATTTATTTTAAAAGAGTTGTATTTAATGCATTAATTTATAGTAAGAAAAAAAGTTAATTAAACTAATAATTGTATAAAATTTTTAAAAATCTGTCAACAGACATGAGATGCGAATTTGATAAGTTATAATATACACAATCATTGACTATATAAGACTTAAAATTCCATTATTTGTAAAGCAATGAAGAAGAAAAACACTGTATAATGGACCCATTAATCATTTTCATTCAAGATAATTACCACCCTTTATGCCATATGCCACAAAACAAATTGACATGAATAAACAGGAAGATATATAGTAATAAAAAAAATGCTGATAAAAAAAATAAAAAAATATAGTAATAAAAATGGTAAAACAAAAGTATTAATTAAAATAAAATATATTTATTATTTTGACTTCAAGTTCGTGTTTGGTCCGCTTTGAAATTTAGAACTTTGTCACTACACTATTTTTTTACACTATTTTTTTACTTTAGATCATATTAACATGCTAACACATAAAAAAATATTGTCTAAAGTATATATAATCAAAGATTTTTTTTATTGTTTCTATGCAGTAAAGTTTATAGTAAAGTTTATTTTTGTCTGATTCAAAATATTTGGAAAAAGTGTTGTCTATTTATTTGAAGCAACAACGTTGCCTATTGATTTGAAGCAACAATTAAAAAAATATACTAATATTAAAAATACTAGGAGTACTTCAGACAACATTTTTTAAAATGTAGGTGCTTTAAATAATATTTTAGACCTAAGTTGTCAATCTCACCTTACTCTAGTAATTTCCACACGCTCCAACCTTAAACACGTTCCAAAACATTCCAAAAACCTGCCCTTCAAAAGCATTTCCTAAATCTCGAAACCCAAATTTCGCTATTCGAAACCTACTCTGAAAAATTCAAGAACGCTCACACACTGATAGTCGTGCTTCTTCTTCGATTCCTTTTTCCAATTCATGTACTCGTGCTCATAGTAGTCGTAGTTCTGCAGTTCATTTTTCCTTTGATTTCCTCATGGGTTAGGGTTTAGGGGTGACCTTGTTTGGTATTGATTACTGTTTTTTATTTTTTGAATTTTATTTTGAAATGTTTGGTTGAATCGAAGTTGTTCATTAGCATCCAAGGATGATCTTTGAAGCTCACACATATTGTGGATAGTTTGTGAACGATTCTGGTGAGTCCCTAGTAGTTTATTTTGTGGTTAGTTCACTTCTTCTTTGCACTTCCTTGCAAAAACATATTGTGCTTTTCATTATATTGGTCGATTGAACTTTATCAAATAAGACTACCTTCTTATAATGTCTAAAATACATATATCTAAATTATCAAAGACATAAAAAGAATTAATAATTATTTTTATTATAAAATTAGTGCAATTTATGCCGAAAACGGACTTTTTAATAGGAAATGGCAATTAGCATAAAAATGTAAATGCCAGTGTAAAGTAATATGTGTAGCGTTACTTAAACATTATACAAAAAAAATATGCTTATTTAATCAATATGCAACTGAAAATGTGTTGACTCAGACAAACAACATATAAATAAGTGTTGTCTAAAAAGACAGACAACATATAAATAAACGTTGCCTTTACCAATGACAACATTTTACAAAATGTTGCCTAGACAATAAATAACACTTAAAATGTGTTGCCTAAACATTATGAGAAAAAAATATTACATGAAAGTTTTCCCAAAAAATGTTGCATATTCTATCAATATAAGACAACACTTTTTCCTACTCTAGACAATGTTTTACGGGTGTTGTCTAAGGTAAAAAATAATGTAGTACAATTTTATCTTTAAAAAACATCTCAAGAGATTAAAGAATTCAGAGTTTCATCGTATTATCTTTAACAAACATATAATAAGATAGAGATAAGAGAAAAAATTGTATTAAATCTACCAAAACATCTATCTTAATTAAAAACCTAATATTTTACAAATATTATTATCAAATATAATAATCCAAAATTAGTTGGCATTAAATGTTACTTCTTTCTTCTTAAAGTTACTGCGGTAATACAAATTCACACTTTGGCAAAAGATGAAACAATCTCAAGTTGGAAGCATAGCATTTTGTGTCCCAATTACCATAAGAAGCCACAAGGGTCCAACATTAATTTGTGAGAATATATATGAAATTATGTTTCATAAAAACATGAGTTATCCCATGTGAAGAGACATGCCCCATTATGTCTGGCATATGTTACTATTTCTGCACGTAAGACCCTTAAAAGGAACAACAACTCAAACACTAAATGGGACCAAATACAGTGATTCAACAATAAACATGCATAGTTCAATGAAAAGATGTCTTCTGCTTTCAGTAATCCTTCCTCTTCACGTTAATTACATTTCTTAACCTTATCCACGCCACATAAATTTATTTTGACTCCTAAATTATGCCCACATTCATTGTAACTCATAGATAAACTTCCTCTTCAATTTCTTTAGGTTAGAATCAAAGTTGGGCTACTTTAGCTTTTCTTTACGCTAGTTCCAATTCTTTTAGTTAATGTACTAATTTAACATTTGATCACTAACTTGGAAGAGTCTAAATTCGTTGAGTTCCAATTCACGTAAAACACTACGTAACCCTGGTTGATTAAGGTGCCTTCATTGATTATTTAAAGAGAGTTGATATTTCTTCTAGCTAAAGTATTTAGTGAGATTACTTTTTTCAGTTAGAGCATTTAAGTGTTGAATCTTAGTTGATAGTCTATTTATAGGCTTTTTAAGGAGTTTATTTATAGGGTTCTTTTAGATAATGGGTACTTGCACTTTATAGGATATAAGAGATTGTAGTACTTAACCTTGTGTGGTGGTCCCAATAATCCATACATATTTTGATGTTAGTAATATTTGTAACTAATCCTTGAAAATGAAACTCATTAGAAAAAGAGTATACTAAGGCTAAAGTACATCAACTATGGGTTGATATCCAAATTCACTCAAATAAATATCTCTTTGTCCAAAAGATAATCAAACTTCACCCTAGAGTATTCAAAACAATAGTTTTTCTTCATATTTTTTTTTTTGTCTCTAATTGACTTTGTGATGGTAGAGTTGAAATATGGAGAGGAATTGAATACATGGTTGAGGTCAACATGGAGCTAACTTTAGTGTAGGGACAACAGAATTAAATTGCAAGCAATCATATTTATATCTTTATATTTAATGTTATTTTTTCGGTGTTGCTATCAATAATGTTGTTGTCCCCATTAAAAATTAGACTATTTTATATTATATAAATGAGACTAATTTTTATTTTATAATTTAGTTTTAGAAGGTGAATTAGATTTAAGTTTATTTCTTAATATAGATAATAGATAAAAAAAAAACCTTTAAATTTGAAGAAGAAAACAAAAGAGGGTAATTAGGTATATTCTGGTTATATATTATATGTTATAGAAATAAAAAATGAAAGTGATGAAAATAAATAACTAGAGAGATTGTGCAATAGCAGTTGAAGATTAGCGCATTTTGAGCAGTGATATGAGGGCATCAACGTAGACCTTATTAAAATTTTAATTGGAATTATGCACTAATTAATATAATGGACCAAATTTCATGCTCTGATATAGTGAAAACGACGTAATAAAAGTTCAAAAATTACTCTTCTTAATAGAATGATCCGAATTAATATTAATATTGAGCGTTTAGTAATATTTTAAATTAGAAAAGCTAATCGGGATTTATTTTAAATACCTTATTAAACCAAATAATTATGATAAAGTGTCGTCAATTTTATCATTTGTGCCAATGTTTTACTGCATCTAACAAATTATGATTATTATTTTTTATAGTGTTGGTATAAAATAATCATGTTCCACAATAAAACTATTATAAATAATAATTCCATCAATAAAAATCACATCCAATTTAAAATCAATA
>Ga0123341_1002926_pt1 | contig 14382 bp, 7 predicted proteins | sample Turbeapinknodule_FD_89959 | JGI IMG/M metagenome (GOLD analysis project Ga0123341, IMG submission 89959) | Root nodule microbial communities of legume samples collected from Mexico - Turtle bean Mexico pink nodule | ecosystem: Host-associated > Plants > Roots > Nodule | place: Mexico: Nepantla... | reverse complement strand
CATAAAAATAGATTTATTTATTATTTATATTTAGAAAATACATCTTGCTCTATATATAAAGTGAACAAAATAAATCACAAATCCCTCTATATAATTTATCTCTTATATTTTAAAAATATATTTTCAAAATCCAACCTCTCAACATTTGCCATTACAATTTTAATCACAATATTCTCATTTGTTCACAATTTTTCAAATATAAAAAGTGTGACAAAATTGTAATCCACAATCGTAATTTAAAACCTTGTATAACTCTCTCAATTACAATTGTTTAGACTCGCTTAAAGATATCATTTAGCTCGTTATCACTTTTCTTTTTGTAGATAATGTGTTATACTCTTAGGCACCTCATAGTTCTTCACTAATTTATCATTAATAAGATTTACTTACATATTTCATCAATAATCATATTTTTTAAGAAAAAATGTTTGTTGAATCTTAATTATGTAGCACAGATATTGATACGACACAAACACGAATATACATATAATCTTTAAAATGTAGGACAAAGAGACACACATACGTATATATTATATAATTATGAATTATATAAATTGACAATAAAGATATAAAGATTTATGTGCATGAAGTATGTTCCAGTTTATTTTTAGCAGAAAGATGTTTTTTTATGGCTGGTTCGAAATGATTTATTCTTTATTTTTATAATCATAAAAAAATTTATACAATAAGTTTGAATTTTTAAAAAAATAATGTATTTTACCTTTTTAAAAATTGTGTTAGACCCGTGTTAGAATTGTCAGAAATCAAACATATATTTTTTGAATTGAACACTTAATCGATAAGTGTCCTACGAGTGTCGTGTCAGGTATGTGTGTCTGATATAGACACGCAATTTAAGAGGAGTGTTCGAGTTTCATAGATATAATAGTACTAGGTGTGAATATGAGTTAAAGAGAAGTGGTGGATGAGTTGATTGTGTAGAAATTAGTTAGAACTTAGAAGTTCTTAAAGCAGTTTAAAGGATTTGTTTTTGTTGGTGTATGGTTTGTGATGTGGTGGCGCCACTATCCATCAGTATCGCAATGAAGGAGGCAGAGAGAATGAAAGGGACAAGGAAATTAAATGCACAAGACACAAAAAAGTTACTACTTGGAAACATCACACCATTCATAACTTACAATGAACATGTTACATAATCAAACATGGATTCCTTAACTTGGCAACCACCGACTCAGACACACAAATGTTGAGAACTTCGATTGCATAACTTGGCTACCACACAATAGCTCAAAGATCATTCCTGGAGCATATACAAGTTTCCTCCTTTAACCTGCAAACTGCACTACAGTAAACAACAATTTAAGAACTCACTCAAGTTGTGAGTGTAGTGAAACCAGAGACTGTATAACTACACATTTATAAGAATTGATTTGGCCTAAAACTATTCAAATTTCACATGAACTTTTTTTTCTGGTTTACTCAAACTTAATTCAGTTCTATACAGTTTAAATTTTTGTCTGGTATGTGTATTTAGTTATATCTTTAGTTATGAATTTAATTACATATAGCCAGTTTATAAATAATCAAACTATACTTAACTGATTTGCTTCATTAACCAAGTTTAAAGAATGACTTATAGAATTGAATCTCCAACTAATTTGGAGTAAAACAGAAAAATGCATGTGCTCCTGAATGTGTATATAGAGACCTTCAGAAGACGTTCATCTCCTCTTGCACTTGATCTTCAAAATTGGCTTCCTTTTCTCCTTGAGTTGTGTCGAAGAGAGGAGCATCAAGCTCAGGAGGCTTCTGCCAACACATGAATGTTGTACTAATCAAACATGTAATAACAACAAGGAATAGAGGATGGAGTTAAACATGATGTGGCAATAGTTAGGTCATGTTACCGTGCAACGAACTAGAGCCCAATTGACACCCCGAAAGAATGGATGATTCTTAATTTCATTTGCTCCTTCTCTTGAACCCAATCTGCTTTTGGGGTCTCTGTTCAGCAACCGGTACATCAACTGCTTTGCACTGAAACTTACCTGCATCATCATTTTATCTTATTTAATTTATTGACATGTAGATTAATTTAAACTATGGAGGTTTAATCTTTCAGCATGATGCACCTCCAGAGAGTTTAACCAGGTGAGATTTTCACAAGTATTTCATATGAAAGTCCAATTTTGAGCTCTTGATTTTAAGCAAATTGTTTTGCTATATGGTTTAAAAGCATAGTTGTCAATGTGCAGCAGAACAACCTCACCTGTTTACTTTTGGGAAATTTAAGGTCCTTGTGAAGAATATTTGTAAATGTTCTTTGCCTGGTCTTTCCCCTGAATGGTGTATATCCATAAAACATTTCAAATAGAAGAATTCCTGAAAAAAGTAAAATATGATCTTTAACTATATCCTCGTGTCTTTTAAGAGAAAGAGATCAATAGGATTGGTTTCAGCCAGTGAATTCAGCTAATGACAATCCCTTTGATAAGAAAGATTCCTTTAAGGCAAAAATGTTCACTGATAAACCTCACAAATTTATCCACCACATAGTAAATATACAATGCATTCAATTTTCTTTTCAAAACTTCTAGTTTTTTTAAATTGATTTAGTTTCCTAATAGACTTTGTTTATGGTAAGAATTAAAAACTTACCTAGAGCCCACCAATCCACAGCACTAGAATGGCCTGAACCCGTTATAATTTCCTGCACAAGCATTGAACTGTCAAATGTAATTTACAACAAATTGTGAGAAACAAAAAGTTCAAGCAAGTTTCAACAACATGAATGCAATAATCTGTATATCCACCAGGATCCCATAACCAAGTGTCTTTATTTATCCTCCACGTCGGAATAAGAATCTTTCGTGTCTAATTGACAAGTTTATCAATAATGATTGTACAAACAAACTACAAGTCCTCTCCTTTTTGTTAAGTATATGATGAATAAAGGTTCAACTTGATCTATCAGATTATAAGGTGAAACACGTTAACTATATCACGCATGCTTCCCTAAGAATTTGGTGTCTATAATGATTTGCTGCTCAAGAAATAGTATGTCCAGAAACAACCAACCGGAGCTATGTACTCTTCTGTGCCCACAAAAGAGTTTGATGCTCTCATAGGTTCTGCCATGAATATGGGAGGTTGGTGGCCTTTCTGTGCTTTCTTCTTTTCATTTATAGATGGAACTAGAAGCTGTAAAGAATGCAACCAGCATAACATAAATTTTTCTGAGTTCTAAATCAAAGCTTCATTATCCTAAGTTTTTTGTCTCTAAGATACCTGTGGTTTGCAAGATGTCAAACATGACAAATCAAAATCTGTTAGGGACACATGTCCACTGCTTTGTAGTAACACATTTTCTGGCTTCAAATCCCGATATATTATCCCTGTGGATTTTCACCAAACAATGTTATAATCTTAGATGTTGTCTTAGTGTCTTAATATACGTAAGTAAAGAATTTAAAGTACAATTTCTAAACATATTTGAGTAAAATACTTCTAAACATCTGTACTAGATTTGAGAAAAATAATTTAGGACATCTATGGATGATTGCCGATGGATTTACTGATTCAGATATTAAGCAGTTCGCGCAGGTTGAAAAGAAGTATGTTGGGTGATGAATAAGAACCTACCTTGACAATGAAGATACTCCAATGCAACAACTACTTCAGCCGCATAAAATCTATTATTATCAAGCACATTGGAAAATAGAGAAACATAAGTAACTGTTGAAGAAGGATCATTTGCTTTTATAGTGGGTATGTAAAAGTATTTAATAAAGTTGTAGTAAAATATATATACGTATGTATAGAAAAATAAGGAAAAGATTGGATTAATAAAGATGCATAGATTGTTTGCATGGTAGTATAATATACCTCACGGCATCTTCCCTGAGAACCTTAGCTGGCTGTCGGTCAAGAAGAAGGAATAGTTCTCCACCAGAACAATAATCGGTTATCAAACAAACATGTGTTTTGGTCTGCAAATTAATCAAGTTTTTCAGAGAAAGTAAAATTCATTTGATATAGTAAGTTAAGTAGTAATGCATGCATAATTTTGTTTTCTTTAGTATGGAGGAACTTTTGAGTTAGATGAAATAGGAAATAAAGGCTTTGTATGATGTGAGAAACCATCCTTCATGAAAATCAAGGGTGCATGCTAAAGAGCTTGCAAGTTATGACATATTTGTACTCTCTAATCATAGGCTTGAAGGAGTGGCTTGAAGGAGCTTGCCAGTTATGACATATTTGCACCAGATCAAGTTTAAAGATGCTGATGTTCCTCTCTAATTCAATTTTATAAAACCGACTTATAAGATAAGGTTTGCGTGGATGTTTAATTATAGTTGATATTTTGGTTTTTAGAGCTTGAGTTCAAGAACTGATATTGTACTTATAGTCCACTGGAGTTTGAGTCCCATTTTCACTATTCTCTAAGAAATATGTAACTTTGCAGTGCACCGGAGTTACAAACCTGGAAGGAAGCATATAATGCAGGAAGAAAAGGGTGGTCCAACATGTCGAGGATCTCTCTCTCAGTGCAAGCTCTATGCACCTGTAGTTACAGCTGCGGTTAAAAGTGACCCACTTGGAATTTTCTTAATTAACTGATAAAATTAAATGTATTACCAAGAAAATAAAGCCAACTCAGTACTGAACTATTTCCAAATAAACATTTCTAAAACTGTTGATGGTAGGAGGTGACACGTTAAAACAAAAAAAGATGTCAAATAATTTAATTCTGTACCTTGTTACGATTGAGCATAATGCCCTTCTCCATAGCTTTCATGGCAAAATATTGGCCAGTTTCACCTAGCTCCACCAGATAGACACTGAAATCCAATAACAAGTGATATCAAAAGCATAGTCCCTGGAGCATGATTGGAAAAAATAATGAGCATAGAAAAACTTCGCATCACTCAAATAAATGAAGAAAGCATGGTTTCAAAATCAAGATAAGTTCATCAATAAGTCTCTAATATAAGCCCAAATATAAGTCTCTAATATAAGCCCAAATTTCATTGATGAAGTAGTGTACTTACGCCAGTAAATATAGATGGTTGGACTTATCTGGTAAGTGGGTAATACTTGGAGCAATGGAATCATTTAAAAAAACTTAAGTTCATAAGTGGAAGAGAGTGACCATATTATAAAAGTTCAGTTTAAGGTTTTGATTCTTAGGTCCCATGTAATACGTTTCCAGATCATCACAGTCATTTAGTTACTATGCAGTAAGCAACCAACGTAAGCCTCATGCAATTGTTCATGCACGTTTCAAGTGCTGGGAAGTCGAAAAGAGAATCAAGAAAAGAACCTGCCGGTATCTCCTGATCCCAAAGGTTTAACTGGCTTAAAATGATTCAGGCCTATCTGCTCTCCACTTTCTAGTATCTGCAGAACCATGATCACATAATGAATTTGCCAAATGTAACTTAGCATGAGATAATAAAAGTGACTAGGAATAAATTTTAAATATAACAGAGAAGGACCTTTGAGGCCATGTTCACCAATTCAAACAGTCTTCAATAGATTACATAATTAAAAAATATATATCATTTCCAAAAAAAGTATAAAAGGAAAAGGAAAAACAAGAATGGAAGCCAACACCAATGTCAAATGAGACAAGTCGAAATTTCATCACATATGTCATGTTAGTTGTTTTTAGTCTTATTTTATAGGAAAATGTCACTTGTGACAACTGTATTCAATTTACAACTGTGATGTGACATAATACCATTTTAAAATTGTTTTATCTTTTTAGTAGAATCTACATTTCAAAAAAAGTTATTTATCTTTTTAATTATAATCTGGTATAAGGTATTATCATATCAACACTCTATTTTATACTAATACTTCCTAAATTTTTTGGTAGTCTATAGCAATAGCAAGAAATACCAGAAAATATGACATAATTTCAAATACATAAGTAATACCTTCTGAATAGCTTTCCAGGCAGCTTCATCCCTCCTATGTGGTTTGGGGTGAACCACTTTTGAATGGTTCATCCATAAATCTTCTGGTTTCTGAAGGTAGCCAAAAACAATGTTATGAGAAAAATTGAATGCAAGAGCTTTTCAAAGGATACTGATGATCAGGATACCTTACCAAATTAGCATCTGGAAGTTCTCTCAATGCATCATCGACATTTTCAGCAGTGTCTTTTACCTGAGGATGGATGCCAAATACTTTTGTTATAACTTTGAAAGTACAAAGCACAACAAAGTGAACAAAGTTTCTTACTATAAACATATAATAGCGACAAAATATATACAAAACTTTCTCTGAAAGCCTCTATTTGGATATATAAGGATGTTGAAAACCCAACAGAAAATTGGAGATTTCAATATATGTTAAACTAATAAAGCACTTGGATAGAAACCAGACCAATTTTTCTCCCTCTTTTGCTGTATTTTCTGCAATGCGGTTGTGAAGAGGCTCCACGTGTTGACTACCATCAAGTTGAACTCCAATAAAGTACTGTACCTCTCCCTGTTCAACAAAGAAACACAGAAACAAGTAAACCTTGATTTCTGTTCAAAGATTTGGTAAATGGGACATCATTAACTACCAAAAACAAAAAGTTATATGGCAGGACATTAATATACAACACCTTCGTATGACTATCATAAACTGTACCTTCTGATCTCGCATAGGTTGCAAATGAAACAAGTTCCAGAACTTTTTACCTGAATCGAGTAGAACAATTAGTAACCATATTTAGCTTCAAGCTATTAAATAGTTATTTTCCTTAGAAGGATTCATGATATGAAAGAAATATGGTTCTTTTTATGAAGAAAATATAGTGTGACATTGAATATCCTTAGAACTTTCCATCATATGCTTCCATACGAATTATTCTGGTAATACAAACAAAAAAACAATCTAAAATAAATTAGCTCATTGAACAAAGTTAATAAGCTTACCAGTCTTTGTATAATTGATGAGTTGCACAGTGACGTCAGTTTGAGTGTCAATAGCCTCTCTAATTTTTCTCACTGTTGCTGGATCAGTTTCAGGCCCTTGCAGAAACCTATATAGCCATGTAGCATATAAATAAATACATTTTGTCAAAATGTAATAATTTTAGAGTTCAGTTTGCTGAAATTTTTGGTATCTTGCTTTATATGTATTCTGTATGCAACAACTACACTCTTCTTTTCATAGAATTTTTCATATATCCTTCATGGAAGCTTCCATATACTCCAGTAAATGAAGCCTAAGGTAAAGCTTGAAGCACCAATATGCAATACTCTGTAATATCAATTTCAGTGTTTTGATATTCATTTTCATGGTAAGTGTGCATTAATTTCAACCATACCTGCAGTTTCTTCCCAATATTTCTTCACGACTATACTCCGTAAGCTCCAAGAAGCTATCAGATGCAAAGATCTGGAAAACCAAATTGTTGAGTTATTATGAGATTTTGTCTCGTTTGAAATGTGATTTTGAAACAGATTTCAGATAATGTTTTTGTTATTATTGCAGATTTTAATTTAAATTTCAAATTGTTTCAGTTACGTTTTGATATTGTTTGAAAGATTAGACCTTTTAATAATTTCAAATTGTCTGGAAAGTCTACATAAACGCATTCTCATCATGGTTTTTTTCAAATTTTAATCTCTTAACTTTTCTATGAGAGTTCCATAATTTCTATATTTTATTTTTCATATTCCAACACGAATCCCATTTAGAAATCCAGCAATCATTTGTTGCAGCATAAATGATCTTGAAAAAAGAAAAGAAAAGCTGATCTTACAATGGGGTTATCAGGTAGCCTGGGATCAGTAATGACAAAGTTCTTCTCAATACGTTCAAGTGTGGTAGCAAGATCAAGACCCTTTCTCTTTTCCTTTCTCTGTACTTTGCCATCAAAACTACCAGACCTGTCACCATCCTCATCACTACTCTCAGAGCTACCCTCAATAACAGCTTCGTCATTGAAGCTTCCAAACTTGGACTGATTTTTCCTGATGAACCTGAAGCATAGACAAATAAATTAGAAAGATGAAGTCTTTTATAACTAAAAGAAACATAAAGTTGCTTCATAGGATCAAATACAAATAACATATTCATTTAAAAACCTTGTATTTTAGCCGGATGATCATGCCCCGTGAAGGAAAAGTAGTATTTTAAAAGAATCTAATTGAAATATCCTGTTATCTAATTATGAATTGTCTCATCTAATAAGATCATTGACTTTTGTAGTACTTGGAGATAACGTACATAACATTGATAAAAATATTTCATAGCTACAACTTATAAAACAGCTGCAAATCTTACCTTGGAGTCTGGTTTCAAAGTTCCCTTACTAATATGATATCATATAAAGTTTATGAGAATTTGTTGGATATATCAGATCGGACCGATATCCAACCATCTATTATATTCCATCTATTATATTCCAGTTCGATTTGTTTACGGTGTAAAATTTTGTAATGCATCAATTAAACACTTTTTAGAAGTAGTTCAAAAACTATTTCTTTATAAACAACTCAAGTAAACAAGCATGCATATGTACCCCATGAAGGAACGGCGACGAGATGTTTTGTGTTTGTTTTCGGGTATCTCAGTGATTTTCTCCATTGAAGTTCTGTCTCCTGCATGTGATTTACGTCTAAAAGAAGCCACACTCTCAGATTTTCTCCTGGATGACTTTTCTGGTTTATCTTGATCATCATCACCGGATGCTGACTTTCTGATCAAGGGACGACCTCCTGATTCACTCAGTGCCCGTGGCCTCCTCACAGCCAGCAACAACTCTGATACTGAACTATTTGCCTTCTCTTTCTGACGAGCTGCATCACCAATACACACCAACCTGTTAGTTTTCTCTGTGTTTCTACCATACATTAACTTCTTAATCATACTTCTAACTTAATCGTTTAACAGTCTAGTGATTATTCTTTTTCTGAAAACAATGCTTACATAATTTGAGGTTGCATATTCCTTTAAAATATAAAAATATTAGAGGATATACATGGATACATACCATCGTATCGAATCAAGGATTCGGGTAATCCATTGGGACGTAGCATGTTCTCCTTGTTTCCCTCTGTATGCTTGCTAACCTCCACTTGCATTCTGCCACCATCATACACAATCACTACTTGCTGCTATGTAAGTTTAAAGTAGTGCACAAAACAATCTTTATTATTACAAAATAAGCAATGATAATCATGGTTGTTAATAAAATTTTAATAGTTAAAAAAATAATAAATTATCAAATTATACGTAATTATTATATAAATATGATAGAATATGGTATAAAATACATACACATCTACACCAAATTATTAAATTATATAAATTTCAACAACTAACTTTTTAATTAGTAGTTGCAGCTCTGAAGTTAATTTCTTTTCCTTCTAAAAGTGAAACCACCATAATTAAGCAGTCTGGTATCTGTATCAGACAATGATGCATGGCAACGTTCCATTATATGAACACCCACGTGCAACAGAAAACTATATTAAAAAAACATCCACGTGCAGCATATCAATGCCTCCCTTTGTCTCCTATTTCTCAGGTAATACAATTAATGCCAAGTAATGAATTGTTTAGTATGAAGAACAGTAACAAAGATGTGGATTGAACGAGATCCATTATTTGCCTAAAATAGCAAAATATTTTACAAGAAAAATTGCATGCATGATCTCTCCCTCTCATATTTCGTTTTCTAGTCACATAAGGTTTTTGCGTGATCCACTCTTTTTAAGTACTAAAAGATCTCTATTATATAGATAGATAGATAAATGAATATAAGATATAATGAAATATAAAATTTGTAGTTATTAATGTATATGAAGAAGACGAAATGATAATAGACATAACAGAGCAGTGTTTGGCATTTTGTAATTCGAAGGAAAAGGATATTACAGAAGGGTCATTATCAGTGTGGAGTGTTTCTTATCTTAAAATATGCAAAGGACAAGTTGTGAACAAGACCAAAGCAAGGAAGTGTCAATTATGAGAGTGTCCCAACCCAACCATGCCCATCAGCCACAGGAATGAATCACAGCAATAATAGAGAAGAAAAAGTATGAGTAAAAAAAATGCTTAAGAGGGGTACCCTATAAACTTAAGGACTCTGCCATCGTGGTCCTTGATGGGAGCAATAGTGAGAAGGTTCCAAAAGGGTGTTCCGTCCTTCTTGTAATTGAGTAACCTTCCACAGTAGGTCTGCCCAGTTTGTAAGGCCTCCCTTATCTTTGCCACATCATCCGGATCCGTGTCTGCTCCCTGCATAAACCGGCTGCCACCCCACCCGACCCGTTTATACTTTCCTTATTGTCCTTTTCGTTACAGTTATTACAGTTACAGACACCCTTCCATCATACTTCTTTTTCATTCAATAATTGCAATTTTTATTCTGTTCATTTTACTCTCAATTAATTAATATCCATACACTTTCACTTAATTATCCCGCATTCTATTTTTTATTTTTTTTTATATATTTTTACTGTGAATTAAAAAATTAAGACTTGAAAAAAAGTAACTTGAAACGTACCAGTTTCTCCCTATGACCTCCTTGGACGTATAACCCGTCATCTTGAAAAACCCGGCACTGGCGTACATTATCGGGTAATCGGGTTTGGTAGCATCCGAAACCACGAAAGTTTGTTGAAACGCCGACAAAGCGTCCCTCAGGTCCTCCGAAACCCTCGGGATTCCTCCCCGGTACTCCCTCCCGTCGTCGGAGGACTCGCCGGAGCTTCGAACGGAGTTGCCGGAGTCCCTCCTCGACCCACCGGTCACCTTCACGCCCGGCTCCTCCCCGCCGGAGGTCCGAACCGCCACTCCCTGCGGCTTCCCGGTTTCCGTGTCCGTCTTCAGCACCAGACCCCATTCCGCGGCGCGCTTCGCGGCGCTTCCGACCTCCGCGGGAGGCTCGCCGAGCACCGCGGCGAGTGTTTGTGATGGCGGCGGCGGAGTGGAATCCTTTAGCGCCATCCACGACGTGGCGGTGACCTCATCGGGACCGCCGCCACGTTGCTGCTTCTCCGGTTGCTCTTCGACGCGTGAGTCGACCCACGTCTTCCACGTGGATTGAGTGCGTAATGGCGAGATTACCGGCTTCTCGTTGGAGTAAGAAGACGACGAAGGGTTGAACACTTCGAGCGAGCCACGTTGATCCCTCGGAAATGCCTCCATTCTTCTCACTCTCTGCTCCATTCATGTACATGCGACAATTTAATAGCTCAGAAAACAAGAATTAACGATGCAAATGACTTGTCAATACTCAGTTACCATAACTACAGACAATAAAGCCCTGCACTTTGTTGTTGAATGAGAATAAAGAGTTCATGTTATAGAATCTGTGTATTGTTATTGTTAGTTGGTTACAAAAGATCTGAAAATAAGACTTGGGTCACATCTAGTCTGAAGAAAAGGCATGAGTAGTGTGTTATATGGTAAATTTGTGATTAGTAAGTGTACATGAATAATAAATTTCTGCATGTTGATGTGGGATGAGGATAGAGATTGAGTTCACAGTGTTTGATGCGTACTTTGGAACTAACATATGATGTTGTCCGAGTATCATATGATGGTGGTGCAGTGTTAGTAATGGGAATGGCAAGGGCATGTGATGGGAGTGGGACTCCTACAGCGAATGATGAGTTGTGTGGGGCTTTTTGCTCGTTTTGATTTCGTTGGTTCATCACATTTATTCAGGCTAATTTTGTTTGCTTGAGGGTGGAATATTGAAATGAGTGGTGGAGGTTGATTACTTAGGAGGGGACACTAATTAATGCATCGAAACTGGACTAAGACACTGTCGGGGTTCTTAGCTAATGATGTCAGAACACAAGTGTCCCCAATGGATAGAGGAAAATCCCCAGAGAAGGACACGTGATGATGGCAGAGAAATTTGGAGAAAATCTTTGATGGAAAGCTGTGGAGAGCCAAAAGTGCTTCTTCTGCTTGCGTGGAACAGAAATGAATGTTGGGGAATTTTTCATGTCATCCATCTAACAGACTCATCATCAGAATGACTTCCTAAACCACCAACGATTTCATTCATAGGCTGTCAGAGGACATAAATTGACGTAGTGCAAGGACAGTTCCAGAATCGTGCGAAAAGTTCAAAAGTTAAGTAATTCCAGCATGAAAAAAAAATCAGGTTAGATATATCATATACCTCTAGTTGTGCTTTTGCAGGGGTCAGAAATCTTCTGAATTTGGCAGTGGTGTGGACTTGTGATGCTGCTTATTCTTGAAGAAATCAGCACACAGTATATAAACAGGGAGAAAACTGATTTCTAGAAATGGGTTATAGGACAGGTGGAATAAAAAGATGAAGGGGTCACTGTTGGAAAGGTTTGGGTTCCCATCCCTGTGTATGGATATTTCACATGGGACACATTCCTCTTTGCACGAATTCCTAAAAGTCTAGTATATTATAGTGCAAACTTGTTCACTGTGGAGTCCTAAAACATTTGAGAGAAACAAAATTTTACAGGGTGGAGGAGCCAAACAGTGACATATCTTCTGATGCTGCTTCTTAACCTAGGTCTTACCTTCAATGATTTCTGGTGTCAGAACGTAATTGCCAGTCTGGAAGTGTGCTGTCAAAAAAGAAAAGCATCAAGAGCAGAGAACGTGAACATCATCTGGGTCTCCACAAGCATATTGATCGCTGCAGGCTAGCTGTACCCTCCTTTTGTTCCAAGGACAACAATGTTTGGTTTTCTATGTCTGAGGTTGTGGACTTATAGCCCAGGACAAATGCAAAATCAGACAACCAAAAATGGCAAATATCCTCTCTTTTGGTTCTTGAAAAACTTGTTGAATACTAATATACCCACTATCTTTGCACAAGGGTAATTCTTGCATTGCATTGCATATCTAAGAAAAGAGGAGCTTGTTGAAAGGGCATGGTCACAAGGATAAGCTTGAGAAATGGACACATGAGACCTTGTTGGTAGACGCTGGATGATTCATGACCACAAAAAATCCTCAAGATTTTGTGTTTAAGTCTATACTTTCCCCTTTAAGTGGGCAACAAATGGTGATTGATGTTTACCTTTTTTATGTAGTTGCCTTCTCAATGGTGAAATGATTGAAAGTGAAAGAGTTCTTTCATCAACTTCTTGATGTGAAGGATCAAGCATACCTAGGATAACTCATCTGCTATCCCTTAAATATCAACCATCCACAAATTACTCCCAATATTGAAAGAACAAATTCTTTTAAACAAAGCAAAAACAGGAATATATATTATTGAGTTTAATTAACTCAACTGTCCCTTGCTTCAGTTTTTATCTATCATGGTTGGAGGAGAACAGATTTGAATCAACTCTTAAATCTTACAGATAGTAACAACTCTGCTATATTCAAACATTCACTCCTAATAAAAATCTTATTTCGGCTGCAACATATTGAAACAATTTATCTTCTGCTATTTATCATGTCAAATATACCAATTAATACAGTTTTTTCCTACTCTAACAAGTTTTACACAGTAAACTACTTAGATATTATACATGCCAGAAAAGTTTAAATTATCTATATTTTCATATAAATTTAATATTTTTTATTTAAGGAATTCCACCTGTTTTTTATAAGGGTTGAGACAGTCTCTTCTATCGGTTGAACAAGTTATCTCCTCGGTGATAATTTTCTTTTATCCTTTAGACTCATCTCCTAATGTTCGGGTTTCAACTCTCACTTGTAAAAATTTATTTCCGATGTAAGTGATAGATATGTTGATACAATAAATGCGATAATAATAAGTATAGTTGTTTTGGTTGTTGTGTCTATTTATATGATATTGATAGATCATTTTACTGTTATTAAATATGTACCATGACTAAGAATGTATTATCTAATTTTTCATACAGTTTAATCTATATTAATATATTTTTACCTTAATGCATTTTTCTATGGCACTCTGCCAAAAAATAAATTAAATTATCTATATTCTCATATAAAATTTAGTATTTTTTATTTAATGAAGTCCACCTATAATTTATAATTTCACTCATAATCTATAATTTATAATATTTTAATCAAGAGAGATTGGAGAGGTATGTTGAAAGAATGTTATTAGTTCTCCTTTAAATAAATTAAACTCTGGAAACAAAAAGAGGAGTAAAAATGGCTGCACATATTTTATACCAAGTTTTTATTTCTTAGTTATCTTTGGAAGATGAGAGAAGTTTAAATTCTTCATGTCTTTATATATAATCTTTCATCCTATTTTTCCTCCCTCATCATACATCGTGAATACTCATGTTATAGTTAACATTGTTGGTTGGTTGTGTACCATCATTTATTATTTAGGTGAGTTTTTTTCATGTTTTTGTTTTTCTTCTTTTTGTCCATTTTGGTTTAGTTGGAAACATTTTAGATTGGTCGATCCTTAATTCCATATCAATCCCAAAGTATAAAAAATGGGATTATATTTTAGAT
>Ga0123341_1002925_pt1 | contig 14382 bp, 4 predicted proteins | sample Turbeapinknodule_FD_89959 | JGI IMG/M metagenome (GOLD analysis project Ga0123341, IMG submission 89959) | Root nodule microbial communities of legume samples collected from Mexico - Turtle bean Mexico pink nodule | ecosystem: Host-associated > Plants > Roots > Nodule | place: Mexico: Nepantla... | reverse complement strand
CTAGATTACAAAATGCAAAATTATTTTATAGATAATTTGGAAATACTTTTTGGATTCTATAATTCATAATGTATATTTTAAAGAAAATCATTATGAATTATACAATCTATATTTCTAATATATGGAAATACCTTCCAGATTCTATAATTCCAAATTTTTTCAGATCATTCATTCCAAAATAAAAAAGAACATCAATAAAATAAAGAGTATTTTTATTTATTTTAAGAAGTATGTGGTGTTACAAGAAGTTATAAAAGTGTAGGAAAAACCCTAATATTCGTTAAGCTTGAAGATTGGAATAATGGCCCACATGAGAAGGGAGTCCAAAAGAAATAAATGGGTTTTGAATTAAAAAATAAAAGAACCAAAAGGCATTTCTTCCTCCACCTTCCTACATTTCTTTTGCACTCCTACATTTCTTCCTCACTTCTATAAATATAAAAATTCTCATTTTTTCATTTTTTGGATTATGCAATCTAAAAGTAAAATTTATTGTAGTTTGCATAATCCAAAAAAAAACTTATGGATTGCAAAATCTGAAAGTCATTTTTAACTTATTATGCAACCCGAAAATCATTTTTTTTTTAAATAAAGCTTATGGATTGCATAATTTAGAAGTCATTTTTTACTTATGGATTACACAATCCGAAAGTAATTTTTTCTTAAAAGAAGGCTTCTAGATTGCACAATCCGAAACTGATTTTTGGCTTTCAGATTACACGATTCGAAAGTCAGTTTTAGCTTATGGAATCAATCCATAAGTGAAAATCGACTTCGTGATTATACAATCCAAAAACATTTTTTTAAGAAAAAATGACTTATGGATTGTGCAATCTAAAAAGAAAAAAAAATGAGAATTTTTATATTTATGAGGTGTAGAAGAAATGTATGGAGGTGCAAGAAGAAATGCTCGAACCAAAATTGTACAAGAAAGCATTACACATGGTCTAATTAGCAAGGATGACAATATGGGACGGGCCATGTGGGCCGACATGCAGCCTGCTACCAAAAAGTGCGGGAAAAACTCACTAATCTAGCTCGCTGACCCGCTTAGGCTCGCCCCGCATAACCCGCAGCTGGCATGGTCTAACAACGGAGCAGGGCGGGTTGACTGACTGGCCTGCATAAATAAAATATAATTATTTTATTTTTTTTTGTATAAAAAATCATACCCCATTCACCAATTATTGTAGTGTGACCTTTATTTTATTTTATTTAAAAAAAAATTAATGTACTAAAAAAAGGAATATTTTATTATAATCATTTAAAGAATTAATATTAAGAGTGACAGTGGATCTAATTTTAAGTAAAGTTTTATATTTAAAATTTGTTAATAAAAAAATAATATAAAGAAGAGATTTCAATAGGATAGTTAAAAAATTAGTCATCTGATGACTTTTCTACGACAAGTGCACCACATTGTTAGAAGTAATAATTTGTCCCTAAGGACGTATATCGAACCCACAAGAAACAATTGAATAATCAAGTAAAAGATTCACTAAATATAAAACAAAATAATAACAGTTTATTGAGATTTGTTATGATGATAATGATTAATAATCAAGTCAAAGAGTTTGTTGCTTCAATTGAAAAAAATAGGGATTGGTGTTTATCTTTCTCACTCTTTTGTATTTTGATTAGCATGACAATACTGTATCCTTTGATTGATATTGATGCCGGTATAAAAATCATTTATATTGATTCCTCGCATATAAGATTATTAAGATGATTTCTAAACATCGATTGTTCGCATATTTATAAAAACAACTTATCATTAAGATTAAACGTTGATAGCAATTAACATTTCAAATTTGTACTGACCAGTGCTCGGTTCTCGGTAGTATTTTTTGAATGCTTGGTTCTTTTGCGCCGTGGGAGGTCAGCTCGGTTGATGGGCCTAGGTGAGGCCTGTGCGAATGTCTTTTTTTCCAGGATAGGCCCAGAGCACGTGGAAGGGTTGTTACTTAAAGTAATTTTATATATACACTTACTTGTAAATATGTTTGGGCGATGAATATAATTTTGTCGTTATTGTGCATATTTGTTATTAGTATGTGACAATATTTTTTCTGTTGCTTGTTTTTGTTGCATATTTGTTGCACGTGACTAGATGCTATTAACCCTAGGAAGATAAGGAGATGCATTGGTAACAGAAAGTGAGCCTGCGGATAACACTTGAAGGTCATTTGGTGCCCGTGGCAGGTGGTTTTTTCTGTTAAATATAAAAGTTTAATGTGATTATTTTCAGTTAAGATTTACTTATCTCCAGGGAGAGTGGTTGCATGTTACATGTGCGACAATAAAAGGAGAGTAAGTCTTCAGGTAAAGGTACGTTGTTTTGACACACTTTCTTAACTTGTTGCTTTTGGTGAGCCCTAGCTAACTTGATCGTCAAAGTGTAATCATTAGGTAGGGCACCCTCTGTCTCAGCAGAGCCTTATTTCAGTGCAACATGGAGGCTTGGACTTGGCTCCAAAAGAGGTAAATCCAGAAGGGGGATTCAACCTAAAGTCAGTCGACGACCCAATCAACCAACGAGAACAAAATCTATTCTTAGCATTCAAGTATGTTAAGCATTATTGTTTGGGTCAGAACCTTAGAAGTACTTTCCAGTCAAATCTAAGTTTTAAGATCATGGAAAACCAATCATTACAAACAAAACAATAATACCAATTATCAACCAAGAACAAAATATTATAATTTAGATATCACCTCAATACATAAGAGTTTGAACAAATTACTCACAATCCCAAAAGGTAGAATTAGCCACACATGATGGTTGTTACAAGCAGGGAGAGCAAGAAAAGAAGATTTCAAATGTTTCTCTTTGACGGCTACCTCATCTAGGGTTTCTAACACCTCTTATTCTCCCAATTAGATTATAATTCACTCAATGGTGTTTTCCTCTCAATCTTGCACACCCAGGGTTGTGCCTCAAGCCTTATATTTAACCTAATTTGCTTGGGCTTAGGTGACTTCTCGCTTGGGTGCTAATGGGCTCGCTTGGGCGAGTAAAATGTAAAAAAGCCCAATGTTACTAGAGCAATCTCGCTCAAGCAAGAATGAGCTCGTTTGAGCGAGATCCACTGGTGGCGTCTTGGATTTTTGCGAGTTTGGTGTAGCTTTGGTGATGCTAATGCATTCCAACTTTCCCTTTTTAGCTTTGTATATTATCCTTTCGCCCAGTTATCTCCATTCTTCCCTAGAATCCTGAAATTAACACAAATTTGAGAATAAACCATTCTTATTTAAATAAAAATAAAAATATGTAAAAATGTATAATTTCATAAATTAGGGGTTGTTTTATACTTATTTTAGCAATTAATACCCATAAGTGCCTATATTTTAATATGAAGTATTACTGAAATTTGGCACTTATCATCATCTTCATTAAAATATTTTGTAGCAAAACTTTGATAGGATACTTTTATACATTTAATGAAACCTTCTAATAACTATCGTACTTGAATTTATATTTTTATCTTAATTGAATGAATTGAAGCAGGGATACAATTTTAATTTTTTAGTAGTAGGAATAAGTTTTTTTATAATTAATGAAATTTTAATTTTTGATTTTTTTTATGTGGACTGGCCCGCAAGCCCGCAGGTTACCTCTTATGTGTGGCGGACCAGTGAAATGAGTGCACACTCCTTGCGCAGGGGCGGCCAACTTGGTCCTTATGGCCTATGCGGGGTGGGCTAGCCCGCATTGCCATCCGTACTAATTAGGACCAAGCTTATATGGTATTTAGGATAATAAAATGGGCTTAAAAAGCTAGAAGGGGTAGTTGATTTTTGTTCTAACCTTTCTCGAATGGTAGTTTCAAAAAGGTTGTGTCATAATTTGGAAGTACGAGTTTTGCAATACATTTTTGTTGCAAACTTATATATAAGATTACTCTTCTGATAGATGAATAAAGTGTTCCAAATATCTTTATAGAAGTTAATTGCAAAATATTTGCCTTCCTATCAGTGTCGAGTTCACTTGTTTAATCTAACAATTGAAAATAGATAAGAAATATTGAAGTGAGTTATTTTGTGAAGTGGACGTGTTTTCATGCGTGTGAGTGTGTGTTGGTAGGTGGATGTGTGTGTGTTAGATACATTCAATAGTAAATTAGGAAGGAAAATATTTGTGTTGTTAAGGTGCAAAAGTGGTGGTAAATATAAGTAATACAAAAAAATTTAAAGCAAACCATTATTACAATTGTAAATGTGTTTAAACTCTAAGGAAAACCAATAAAGAATGGTAATGATGAATTGTTAAGTTACTTTGTGAAATTCATAATAATTAGTTGGTAGTTATCCTATGTTGATTGATTAACATCTAAGAGTATGGTTAACAATAAAAGTATCTATTGACATTGAAGGAGCACACTGAAAAAAATTGTGACAACCATCAAGGTATGCATATTGGACAACCAAAAGAGGTTTTGAAACACAAATGAAACATTTAATTTATGTCTGATATGTATATTCCCTGACATAGAATGAAAGATACTTTAGGAGTTGTGAGAGATAATTTTGGACACACCTTTATTCAGTGAAATTACTAAATATCTTTACTATAGTAGCTTATGGATAATATGTACAAAAGTAGTTGGTATCAGTTAACCTTACTTGAAATTGTCTAGTGTGACATCCACTGGATGATATCCACTAAGATCTTGTTATTTGCGACATTCGTATTATTGGAGTCTAAGTGTGAAATAATTTTGTTTGGGCTCTTGAAAGACTTAGAGTTCTTCTTTTTCAAAGTTGATTCATTTTTATTGATTTTTGTGATTGATAGGTGATAAATACTTTAGTCGTGTTCAATTTTCAAAACAAAAAACTAAGTTTCCCCCAGTATGGTATATGGTCAACCTATGTCGAATCCTATAGAAAACATGTTAATTGAATCAATTGTTTAATGTTCTTTTCTTCACAAATTACGTTAGGGAAATTTTGAATTGAGGGTTTTGAAATGTAAATGTTTGAAACGTAAGACAAAATGCATAATAGATTGTCTAAAGAGACAATTGTCTAATAGATCATCTACCAACACTTGAAATGTAAAGAACTGAAAACTAAAGGAAAAATTGTAAAACACTTGAAAGTAAATTGGAATATAAATTGAAAATGTAAACAAAATGAACAAAAACTGAAATTGCAATAAATGACTAAAATAGAAAATGCATTAAACGCTTAAAAGAAAAAAAAGTACCAAAAAAACTGTGAGAATGTAAAATGAATAATAAATTAAGTCTACTCTAAAAACTAAAGTGCAATACGAATAAAGGTATGCAAAGAAAAAGATTAAGTACAACTATTATACTGTTTAGTCGACTATCATCTACCAAACTGCTTAATAGTTATACAAAAGATGAAAAGGGAAATAGGATGTCTAATAAATAACAAACGAAATTGCAGAAAAAAAAACTAAGTACAATTGTTAGATTGTCTAGTTAGCAATCATTTACTAGACCGTCTAATGATTCTACTTAGAAAACATGAGAGAAAAAGAAAGTGAGGACGTCTAAATGTAAATTGCCAGAACTGTAAATGGCTGAAAAGTAAATTATAGGAAATGTAAATGATTGGAAGTGTAAAGGAAAAAAAAATGAAGAAATTGCAAATTGCAGAAATGTAAAGCTTGTGAATGTAAAACAAAGTATGATGAAAATATAAATTTAGATTGATTTAAGATAAACTGAAAGCGAATGAGAATTGTCTGAAAATGTAAATCATAGAAATGTAAACAAACACAAATGAAAGGAAATACATAAAAGAAAAAATGAAACCCAATTCAGGAACGAAAAACAGGGACCGAAACCATGGTTCAATAATCTTCAACTTCAAATGCAAGGGACCCAAATCTAAATTCTTTGGTAATGAAGAAAACACATAACCAATTGGTTTGTATGTTCTTAGAATGATCAATGAGGTTTTGCTTCTACACTACACTTTTATTTATAGAGTTTCAAGACTTAACAATTGGGTGGGCCTTGAATTGGACCCACAAAATGGATCTAAACTAACTAAACTAATTGTTTCAGCTTCTTTTCAGCGTAGTGTTGACTATCTAGTGTCTGTTGACCAAGACCTGTTGATCGTTTAATGCTAGTTTTCTTCATGTGTTTGCTTTTTCACTCAACCTTTCAATCTTCATTGACATCAATGTCTTTTTTCAAGCTTCTAATTTCCAAGTTAAATTAAAAAATATCCCTACAAATTATCAAAACAACTATTAGACGGTCTATGCACAATTTAAGCTGTAAAATACAATTTTCATGACGTTCTTTTTAAAAAATTCAACAATTTTGGAGAAAATACAAATCTAATCTAAAAACAGAAAATAAGGATAAAAGAAACCTCATGGAAATGAAATTAGTTTGAAAAAAAAAATTAGAAAACCGAGAGTTATGAATAGGGACACAACCTTGATTAATGCAATTAGAATTGTGTTTCCTTTCAAAATAATAAGATAAGTTTGGCATTGGAGTTAAGTAGAAGCTTAATTTTTGTTTTCAGAAGACACTTGTGCGTAGATGGTCTAGAGGGATCGCCTACTAGTTAAAAAGAAAATTTCAAAATATTTTCATAAGATTCATGAAAGGATTGAGGTAAAAAAGACACTTTCATTTTACACTACAAATGAGATACATCAAATTCTTCTTTAAGAAAACTCTTAAAGTACTCTATTATAATAAAAAAAGTACACAAGTATTCTCAATGTCACTATTGGTTTATGGAAAGTACACAGTTTCTTTTATAGATCATTTTTATCTTCTTTTGAGATAAAAAACGCAATTATTCTTTGTCATTAAGCCAATTTTAGCTTTCACGGATATTTTATATTTGTCGCTCCTTGCTACAACAAAAAAATATGTTGTTTGAAGATTATAAGGATAACTCTCTAAGAGAGGATATAAATATAGGCACTCATTTTTAAGAGAATTTTGCAAAAGTGAAAGATTTACAAAGAAAACACATTCTTATTTAAGGTCAATTAGATTATCTATAGAATTGTCACTCAAAGAAAACTTATCAATATGCAAAACACGTAGTAATTTTTGTTAAGACACAAGACAACCTAATCTACTATAGACGGTCTAAGACCCCATTATAAGTAGTTTGTGAGATTTTGATGATAACAAACACTATAAGACACAAAGTATTTTCATGTGCAAAAGTAAGAAAGAACAATAATAATTATTATTGTGTTGATTTTCAATGCATTAGACAATTTTAATATTTTTAACGCGTTAGACGGTCTATCAAACTAAGCTTATCATGAGCTACTAATTTCAAATTGTTGTGATTATTATGATTTTAATGATTATTAAGCTATAACGAATTTTAATTTTGTTAAATGATTTATAATAAAAGATATACTTCCATGTTTAAAATATATAAGTTTGGAAAGAATTTGAATCTTAAAGTTCAAAAGAAGTTTATGATAAAGAAGTTTTTCAATTATATGATTATAATTGATATGCTTTTATTACAATATATTTTGAATATGTTTACATTGTTTCTATAAGCAAATTAAAACTCAAGATGTAGAAAATCAATCAGATTAGAAGTTTCTTTTTTTAGCATATATTGCAATAAATATGAACATTTGTTTTTAAGAAGACGCTTAAACATAGCCGCTTAAACATAGCCGACGATTTGCAATCATCTTTTGAAGCCTTTATAGAGAAAACAAAGAAGAAAGTTGATGATAAAACAATACACAAGTCGCATTCAACATTTATTCAGAAAAAAATCATTAATCCTATGTATCTGCTAATTAGAGTGTCTAGTATATTGGGTTGTGAAAAAAAAACTTTGTAATTCTTCACTATGTGAAGTCTTACCCTTGTGAGTTTTAATTGTGCTATCTCTGAGAGTCTTTCTTTGTTATCATGAATGGTCTTGATCTCAGTGTGAGATTGAGACAGGTAAAACCAAGAGTGGTTGATATAGTCGTTTATAACCTAGAAAGGTTGTTGCACTCGTGTTAACCTGGAAAGGTTGATGTACTCATTATAAACAATTGTTTTGTTTAGTGGAACCTCCTAAGTTGTCTGCTTAAGGAAGAATTGAATGTAGTCCACGTTTTGGGGGTGAACTAGTATAAATCTTTGTTGTGTTTGTGCTAGACAATATAGTCTAATTTTGTTGAAAAAGAGAGTCTACAAGCTCTATTCATCCCCCTTTCTACAACTAGTTGTTCTAACAATTTTCACACAAGAACATTAGTTATTTCCGCATGAATTAACTTCAATTTATAGGCATTTTAAATAAAATCGTTGAAGGTTGCTTGCAAATCTTTTGTTCACTTGTAAGACCTTCAACAAAGGTTGGTAGTCTTTTAATTAACATCATTCTATGTTGCACTCAACTTAATATGTAAAAGTACCTTTTATACTGAACATCCTTTTCTTATATTAACAATACTAAATTTAGCATACAATAAGAAATAGTTTGGTTTGTTATGTCAGAATCTACATAAAAATTTACGAGTCAATTATTGATGCCTTTTTAGATGATTTAAAATTTTCAAAAGTAAATTTTCACCTTGCATTTTTAACGTTATATGTTTTATGTGGATAGTTTCTCATGAGCATCATCTTGGAGTTGTATGTAAAGTTGACATTCTGAAACTCGATACTCGATGGTTATATGAAGACTAGGCTTGCTTTTCTCTTGAAGGTTTGTTGCTTGTATGAAGACTGCATGCTCTTCTAATAGTTTGTTTATGTCAATTACATAAAAACATTAGTTTATCAAATTAATAATATTTGTTATGGTCAAAATTATATAACATAAAGGTAAGCAATCATGTTGGTTGGTGAAAACTAGGCTATTAGTTTGCTCAATGAATTAACATTTATTAAGCGAAGGTGTTTAAGATAATATGAATTTAACGATCAATTTTTTTAACAAACTCTTTTCGTTGAGCGAAAATTCTACAGATCTACAAAAATGAACAAGTCAAGAAATAGCTAAAATTGAACGCAATAGAGGAGCTCATCATGATTTAAGATATTGTCGGAAAATGCCTCCCTAGCAACTTGATCTCTTTGTGAAAATGACAAGGTCAAGGTTGAGTTTGTGTTCAACTTGAAAATCGGAGGTATTGAAGAAAAGGCCAATATGATGAAGATTGGGGCAATAGACATAAGTTTATGGAGGTAGATAGAAGTGTAATTAGAATCTAAAAGAAAATATACAATCTTCAAAGAATATCAATAACTGCATTCTTTTACTATGTAAAATACTTGTTGTCATTTAAAATTTTAATCTCTATAATAAAATTTTCTATGTTGATTAAACTTTGAACTAACATAAAAATATTTCATATTTATAAAATTCTCATTACATGACTTATATGATAGATAGATTATAATCATGGTTCTCATAAAATAATTTCTTTCATTAATGTCCTAAAAAAATTAAAAAAAAGTAAAATATCATAAATAAGACTTCATTTAAATTATGCCATTTTTATTTAAAAAAAATAAACATGCATCCATTTATTAATGTCTTTAAAATAATAATTTGTTTGAGATTGCTTTTGCTCTAAAGGTGTGAGGTCGTCTACAAGAACCCATTGTTTACTCAAATAATTAAATGATGAGGATAATAAAGGACACAAAGTTAGGAAGTGTCCTCTAAAAAGGACAAGTGACATCATAGTTCACAATTTGCATGAAAGCATTATTTTACTGAAAAATATTCAAAGATTTAAAATGTTTCACACAAACATTTTTTTAAAATGTTCATTCATCAAGAAACATTGGAATAAGACTATTTTTCTTTTCGTAACTTTTTCTCCTATCCCAATTCAATTTTGTTTTACAAATATGCTAATTTAAGTAAAATAGTTTTGTTTACATATTTTTACAATATCTTTTTTAAATTCATTTTCTCACTTTTTCATCACATAATATCTTCCTTTTTTATCTCACACTTCTCTTAAAACCCTATTTTGCAATTTGACATTCCTTTTTCAACAAGTCCATTTTCCCTTAGCATTAACTTGTTGGGCGATTGAAACTTTGTAAAAGGCAATGGAAGTGTGAATGTAAATGGCATGGCACTAAAATAAGTGGGAATGCAAGTGGGAGAGTTTTGCTTCAAGTCTTCCTTTTTAAAAGCCACATGCGTAACATACATGTATCTTCCACGGACCAAATGTTTTTAATAACATTTTAATCCACAAACAAACATTTTAGTAATAAAATTATGACAGAGTTATCAAACTTCAAATCAAATAATATATTAGATGTGATAATTAACTCTTTATAAAATTTATTATTACGTGAAAACATATTATTCAAGAAAAGAAAAGAAAAAGTACGTTGGAGATCTCACATCGACTAGAGATTAAGACATTTCATTGTATATAAGTGAGTGCAAATCTCACCTCATGAGTCGGTTTTATGGAGTTGAGTTAGATTTAAAATCCACTTTATAATATAATGCACACAAATATGAGAAAACTAGATCAAAACTTATACATAAGAAAAAACTTTAAATTTAAATAAACCGAAACTTAGGATTTTAACATCTTTTAAAAAAATCTCAGTAAAGAATCGAAGAGACAAACAAAAGAAACCAGATTAGATAAAAAAAAACACTTATACAAAACAATAAAAAAAATCAAATAATATTCTTTTAGTAGACTTTTTTTTTTATCACTTTTTCTCACATCTCCTAGTAGATATTTAAGATGGTGAAACTAATTAAATTATGGTAGGTATAAATAAATATATAATATTCTTTGAATTCGGTTTTCAAAATTTGATTAGGTTTAATTCTACTTTTAAAATGTTATTAACAGCAAGTTTGTTAAACCTATGTGTCATCCATTATTTTAACATCTCCTTATCATATAAGGCATCGAATGCAAAGCTAATTAAAGTGTAAAATGGAGACATTTTTCTTTAGATGATATAAAGTTGCATGCAAATATGATCGTTAAAGTCTACTTTCACGATTTCAATGCACTTTAATACTTTTATAAATGATTTTTGCTACCAAACAAATAGCAACAAGTGTTTTTAAATGCCTTATTAATTTTTTAAGAAAGGAAGGGTTTTTTTAAGTTCTTAACATTCTTGTTACGATATTATACATTCTTTGTTACGATATATTATTTTTTTAGTTTCTTAATAAATACTATTAACCAGATTAACTTTATATGAGTGAACATATTAGAAAAAAATATAGTTTTTTCTGTCATCTATATTATTATTGAATTTCTTTTCGCAATGATGTTATATGTGAAATAGAATAATTAGTCTAATGAACAAGTAATAAAACGTGTGAGTATAGGAGCAAAAAGAGAAAAAGTACGTGAACATTTTAATGTAAATTGGTTATTTTAATGCCATCTCACACTTCTAGGGAAGTATATAAACATGAAGCAAAGAACCAAATTGTTAAAAAGAAAAAGTAGAACATTATTCTAAAATTAGTCAATTTAGATAATTTTTTGATGAAGAATTTTGCCAATCATAAAAAATAACATTCAACTTAATTGGATTGTCACCATAAAAAGTATATGTTAAATTATTCATCTAATATTTTATTACCAGGATTAATTCTAATTCTTTATCTTTTAAAGAGTCTAATCTAGTTACTTATATTTTTAAAATGAGTAAAAATAATCTTTAATTGATTTTATTAATAATTCAAGACAAAGGCTACAATGGATCACCTTTATAAATGATCTATGGTGCATCATATATTTCAGCCATTGGACCAGAATATAAGTTATTATCTGAATTTTCAACTCATATTCCAGTATGCTGTGCGATGGGTGAATTATGAATCTTTCTAATTTTTCTTCCTAATTTTTTTTATAATATATATATATATATATATATATTAGTTTCTTTAATTCTAAATTTTTGTTATTCTAAAATTTTCAATCAAGCTCTGTGATATGTAACAAACCTTAAGATCTCTGACAAATCTAGTGAGACCCTCTTTCTCAAAACTCTAACTACAACCAATCCATGTTCTTATCATTTGGGATGACATTCCTCATTCATGTTCTTACCATTTCGGCTGACATCCTTGAATTTTTTATGCAAAGAGTTTTGAGGTGCAAAAAAGATAAAGACTTTCTAGTGGTTCATTCTAAATGGGGAGACTAATATATCGACTAGATAATGTCAATTTACAATATATAAGTGAAGATGTTATGTAAAGAAGAAGAATCATTAAAAGTTGTATGAAGTGATAGAATCCACTATCAAGCTTGTTAGACACAAAAAGATCAAGAGAGCATAAGCTATTCAACAATCAAACTCGATTTGAAACGACTATATTTTTCGAGAGCCTATATAAAGCTATCCTTAAATAAGAAGAGTAAACAAGAGACGTTTCACTGTTTTTGTGCTAAAGCTTGAAATTTTTGTGCCTCATAAGCTTCTTAAAGAACACTATGAGTGTTCATTTAGCAAAATAAGAAAGAACTCTTAAACCTTATACACGTCAAAAGATACAATCCTTCCCTAGTAGGAAAACCTCATGATTTGATGGTCATACCTCCCTCACTTAACCTTCATATTTAAATTGGGAGTGACTTTTTTGCAAATAATACTCGTTAAGCCAAGAGTGACTCGTTGAAAGAATACTTAGTTAAGCTATAAATGACTTATTGAAACAATATTCAATTGAGGTAGGAGTAGCTTGTTGAAAGAGTACTCGGTTGAGTCAGGAGTGACTAGTTAAAGAAAACTCGATTGATTTAGGAGTGACTTCTGGAAAGAATACACAAGGGATTAATCAAGAGTTGTTACAATCCCAAAGAATACTTGTTGAACAACTAGGAGTGGTTTGTGGAAATAATACTCAAGGGACTAGACAAGAGTGACTACAATCCCAAAAAATACTTGTTAAGCCAAGAGTGACTTGAAAGACTAATCAAGAGGTTAGTCAAGAGTGACTACAAGTCCAAATAATACTCAATTGTACTTCACAATGTTAGTCTGCCTAGTGGAACTCAATATGTTGATTAATTAGGAACTATATGTAGTATGTTGAGACAAACAAACCAATATAAAATATAATATGTAATTATTTTCTCTCCTTATTTCTTTTACTTTGTATATATTATTGTTTGTGTTAATTCAATAGGGAGAATAACTACTAAACCTAAGTTTGGAAAACTACTTATTTAATTGAATTTGTTAGAAGTTTGAAAAAGAATACTTGGTTAAGTTAAGAGTGACTTGTTGAAAGATTATTCAATGGATTAGTCATAAGTGACTACGAGCCCAAAAAGTACTTGTTAAGTCAGGAGTAATTTGTGAAAATAATACTCAAAGGATTAACAATGAGTGACTACAAACCCAAAAAATACTGATTAAGCCAAGAGTGGTTTGTAGAAAAATACTCAAGAGAATAGTCAAAAGTGACTACGAGCCTAAATAATATTCAATTATACTTTGCACGATTAGTCTGCTTAGTGAAACTCAATATTGTTTGAGAACTGGATCTTGTGAACCAACATGTGTATTTTCTCTTCCTGATCTCTTTTACGGTAGATGTCATTTTTATCTGCATTAACTTAAGAAGGAGAGTAATTGTGAAAAATCAGTTTTAAAAAAAATTTAAAATTAGTAAATTTGCAAAATTATGAACTTGGAGTCTAACATGGTAGATCAAATGCAATATATGTAAGTCAATAAAAAATCGCTTGATAAACAAAACTATCATCTGAGTAGTTACCATCGTCAAACAATATCATTGAAAATTTTCAATGAATCTTTAAAACACAATTCAAGCATCTCTTATAGTGTTTTTCTTATTTTTCAAACTTTATCTTCTTTTCAACAAGATTGATTAATTTAATTGATTGTTTTTACCTTTTTAATGCTTATTTGAAAACTATTTTATAAATTAGAATTTAAATGAAAACTCTGTTATCACTTATCCTTAAAATAAATAAGACATACAAAGTTTTTAAGACTTTAATCTTAATGTTTGTTACCTAATAAATTTCACTAAAAAGTTTGAATCTTCTTTAACTAATCTAGGATTTAATTTTAGATTTTTGAATGGATTTAGTGGGTTTTATTGATATCAAATACTCTTACTTTTATGTAGTGCTTTCATGCATGTTTTTCTTTCTAGGCAACCGAATTTCTAGAAGCCTTGTTACATTCGTAATCAGAGGAATGTTGGAAGTTCTAACAAACTTTCTGGTTAGCATTTAATTTGGCTTAGAAACTTTTAATGCGATGTTCCAGTTGTTAATGAATATGTCAGCAAATATGTCTATAATTTAGTCATTTTTTTCCACAAGCTTTTGACAACTTCAAAAATAATTAAAAGCAGTATCGTTCAAAGTCCAATGGATTAGAAAAATAAAGGTAAATTTAAACAATCGATTTT
>Ga0123341_1002924_pt1 | contig 14385 bp, 9 predicted proteins | sample Turbeapinknodule_FD_89959 | JGI IMG/M metagenome (GOLD analysis project Ga0123341, IMG submission 89959) | Root nodule microbial communities of legume samples collected from Mexico - Turtle bean Mexico pink nodule | ecosystem: Host-associated > Plants > Roots > Nodule | place: Mexico: Nepantla... | reverse complement strand
TTTTCCTCAAAACACCTAAGTATAAACAATCGGTTGTTTCGACAAAACAATCGGTTGTTTTAACTTAGTTTGAAAACATTTTACTTTCACAAAGATTGAGAATGCTAATGCTTTAGATTTAATAAAAGGCTGGATTACAATATATAAACTACCCCAGAACTAAGCTAAACCAGCACATCAACATCAAGCAAAGCAGAGGCTTCAACATCCTTCAAAGGATTTGGATTCTTCAAAACTTGAACACCACTTGGTTCAACAACTATAACGTTCAGACCGCCGATGTCCGATCTCTCCCTCTGTTGTCGAGGTCTGATGTCGATCTCCAACATCGGGGTCTATGGTACCGATGTCTGAAGATTGACCAGTCTCCTGATAGGTGCGTCTGGGCCCCCCCTTACGTGGCCCCCTTCCACTATCAGGAACTGGTGTGAGATGTCTGAGGTCAGTCTCTGGAACTAATGACCCAGGAGTGGTTGGAACACAAGCCCCCCAATCTCAAGCTGTAACTTGTTTTAGCGAACAGCGAAGAGACTAAGTGATCGCCCTGGGCGACCTACGTGGCACTGGGTAACGGGATGTGAACAGTACACCGAAGTGACGTCTCACCAACTTTTTAATCCAGCATACCCGTGGCAAGATCAATGGTTGGGACTCGTTGGCGCTTGAACTTCTTCGTGCATTGTTTCATTACTCTCACTTAAGCAAACCCTCTCTCAAGCATTTCTTCAAAACGCTCTCTCTTCTCCTTCCAAAACTCAAACCCTCAAACCTCAACTCATTCAAAGGTATGATTTTTACTCACCGATTGCTCTTTGATTTCACTGCTTATAACATGCCATAACTGTTCTGGGACTGTTTATGTTTTCTACATTTTAGGTTTTCTGCACTTTCATTTCCCCTGTTTTACGCTTCGTGACTCTGTTTTTTTGGGTTTTCTGGGTCGCGTCTTCGCCTTCTTCTGAACCCTCATTTTCTTCCTTTCTCTTCTCTCTTTTTAGCTTTCACGAGATGGCCATAACGAAAACAACATTGAACCCTCCACCCCATGTTAACTACAAAGCCCTTTACCACTGGGCCACTGAAGCCCTCCTTGTTGAGACCTCTCAGTTGAACACCCATGAGGACATACATAAGTATAAGCAAAGCGAATCCCAAGACAAATTCCACGTCTTCGAGAAAGAGCTCGACGCGTTCCTAAAGGTTCTTCCTGTGTGTGCTGGCGATCGGGCGGATCCTAACGCGCCCTTCTTCTTCCTGTACACCACAGTCTTCAAGCGGCTCAAACTCCGCCTTCCTTTCACGGGGTTTGAGTGCGCCCTACTCACTGAGGTTAACGTGGCCCTATCCCAACTACATCCCAACAGTTGGGCGTTCGTGCGAGCCTTTGTGATCCTCTGCAATTACTTGGGGCATCCTCCCTTCGTAGATGTCTTCTTGTACTTCTTCGAGGCCAAGAACCCGGGAAAGAAGCTATGACTGAGCTTCAATGGGTTGGTAGGGAGGCCCCTTTTGACCTTGTTCCAGCAGTCATACAAGGGCTTCAAGAAGAAGTTCTTGAAGAATTGTTGTAGCATCCCCGACCCCACCCTCCTGGATGGGTTCCCCCTCTATTGGGTGGAGAAGCCTGGACTAAAAAGGCCAAGGAGTGTAAAGGACCTAACTCCACCAGACCGAGAGATGTGTCAACTACTCTCTAGCTTGGGAGTGGTGTTTGACACAAAAGGGGGGTCCCCCAAGGAACCATGTTGCTTCACTCTTGGTGTTTCTAACTGATGTGAACGGTTCTTAACTAACCTCGTCCTCACCCATAAGGCAAGGGAGGTTTTTAACAACTGACCGCTACCTTGCTGTATGAAGTCAAGAGACAGGTCTGAATAATTGACCTCAACCTTGTTGTAAAAAGTCAAGGGACAAGTCTTTAGCAGCTGAACAATACTATTCTCGACCTTCGTGAACCTACGCAAGAGGGAGGCTCACTAAGGAACCATACTATTTCCGACCTTGGCATATCACTTCAAGGGAGAGGTTCGTTCAACTGTCGAACCATATTATTCTCAACCTTGGTGAACTCACGCAAGAGGGAGGTTCATTGCGAAACCATACTACTTCCGCTCTTGACTTAACACTTCAAGGGAGAGGTTCATTTAACTCTCGAACCATACTATTCTCAGCCTTGATGAACTCACGCAAGAGGGAGGTTCACCGAGGAACCATACTACTTCCTCTCTTGGCTTAACACTTCAAGGGAGAGGTTCATTTAATTGCATTGCACAACGTACTTTCAACTGAATAACTGAAATTTTATTGGGGGTGACCTCATTAAAAAACCCATATAAGGGAAAAAAAAGTGTCCCCTAAGACTATGTACAATGCAAACAACTTAACTGAAATAAAACTTAAGGTTGGTCGCATTCCAGGTACGAGGGATCGCCCCGCCTTCCAACGTTTTGAGGTTGTATGCTCCGTCCCCAAAGGCCTTTGTCACTTTGAAAGGACCAATCCACTTGGGAGATAGCTTTTTTCTAACTGGTACAGGTGGGCCTTTCGCATTACCAGGTCGGCGACCTGGAACTCCGAGGTCTCAGCTTGGAGTTGTACTTGTACTCCACCCTCCTCTTTGAGGCTTCAACATTAATCCTTGCTTCCTCCCTTACTCCGTCCAGTAGATCCAGGTTCACCTTCCTCTCTTCATTGGATTCTTCAACCACGAAATTCTAGAAACGCAACGAGTTTTCCTGGATTTCTACTGGAATCATCGCGTCTGAACCGTACACCAAGTTAAAGGGCATCTCTTTGGTTGTGGACTGGGGGTAGTGTGGTAAGCCCACACAATTCTAGGAACTTCTTCTGCCCAGGCCCCTTTGGCTTTGTCTAGCCTTCTCTTCAGACCTTTGAGCAAAACTCGGTTGGCAGACTAGACATGTCCATTCGTCTGGGGGTGTTCGACTGACGGGAATACCTGTTTTACTCCCAGTTCTGTGCACAAGTTGCCCAATTGCTGGCTTGCAAACTGGGTACCATTGTCAGACACCAACCTTTTTGGGATTCCAAAGTGGCACACTATGTTCTTCCACACAAAGTGCTGGATCTTATGGGTTGGACCTGCGCCACTAGCTTAGCCTCGATCCACTTTGTGAAATACTCTATGGCAACCACGAGGTACTTCATCTGTTGCACTGCTAAAGGGAAAGGCCCTACAATGTCGATCCCCCAAGTATGGAATGGCCATGGGCTATAGATCGATCTCAGCTCCTCTGGAGGCGCCTTGTGCCAGTCAGCATGCAGCTTGCACTGCTTGCACCGCTGCGCATACCTCGTGCAATCATCCCTCATGGTTGGCTAGTAATATCCTGCACAAATAGCCTTCGATGAGAGAGATCGATTGCCGATGTGGCTACCGCATATCCCCTCATGCAGTTCTGCCATAATGTGCGTGCATTGCTCGCCATTTACACACACCAGGATAGGATGGGTGAATCCATGCCTGAATAACTTCCCATCGATCAAGGTGTACTTGTTTGAATTTTTCTTGATTTTTCTAGCTTCTGTGGGCCCTAACGGGAGTACTTCATCGGCCAAATAGCGTTGGTAGGGTGTCATCCATGTTTCTCCTGTTTCAACTTTGTAAACTTGTGGCGACATCTCCCCAGCAACCGGGTATACACTTATTTTGGGCGTTTTCATCGCCTCATGCGTTAACGACCGATGACTCTTCCTCATCCCTTCCGATGTGCTGACCTCCTGGACTTCTGCCGTATTGTCTGTGGTAGTTCGAGGTGTCTTCAAGGTCTCCTAAATCATTGTCCTCTGCCTGCCTCCCTTGCCCGAACTGGCGAGCTTTGTAAGCAAGTCTGCTCAGGCATTCTACTCTCTGGGCACGTGTACTAACTCGAACACCTCGAACGTCTCCTCTAGAACTTGGACGTACTCTAAGTATGCAGCCATCTGAGGGTCTTTAGCTTGATACTCCCCCTTGACCTGACCTGTGACTAACAAGGAGTCACTCTTTGCCAGCAAACCTTTTGCTTCCATCTCCTTGGCCAACAGCATTCCAGCGATCAGGGCCTCATACTCCGCTTGGTTGTTACTGGCCTTGAAAGCGAACCGTAGGGCCTGCTCAATTAGCAACCCATCTGATCCTTCCAAGATGACACTAGCCCCACTACCTTGCTGGTTTGAGGAACCTTCTACGAAAAGCCTCCATCTGAAACTTGCTCCTTCTCGGTGCATGGCTGCCGAGGAGAGCTGCCGAGGAGAGCTCTACTACGAAGTTAGCGTAAACTTGACATTTAATGGGGCCTCTAGGCTCATACTGCACATCAAACTCAGATAGCTCTACCGCCCATCACACCATCCTGCCTGCCACATCTAGCTTCTGTAAGACCTTGCGTATTGGAAGGTTCGTCATCACTATCACAGTGAAGCTCTCGAAGTAGTGGCGAAGTCTTCGCGCCGAGAACACTACCGCCAGAGTTGCTTTCTCTAGGGCATGCTATCTCACCTCTGGCCCTTGCAACACTTTGCTGACGAAGTATATCGGTTTCTACACCTGGTCCTGCTCTTGTAGCAGAACCGAATTGATCGTTTTCTCTGTGATTGAGAAGTATAGGCGGAGTGGAGTACCTAGTTCTGGCTTGCACAACACTGGTGGACTGCCCAGGTACTCATTCAACTTTATGAACGCCTATTCATATTCTCTGGTCCATACGAACCTACTATTTCTCTTCAGGCATTGGAAATAAGGATGCCCCTTATCTCCTCCCATTGATACAAATCTGGACAGAGCGACCATGTGCCATGTCAACTACTGCACCTCCTTAATTGAGATCAGGCTCCTCATGGCTATTATTGCGACGCATTTCTCAGGGTTCGCCTCTATCCCACGCTCGTAGAGTAGGAATCCTAAGAGCTTGCCTGCCTCTACCCCGAACACACACTTCTCTAGGTTCAGCTTCATCCTGTACTTCGCTATCGTGGTGAATAGCTCTTTAAGGTCTCCTACGTGTTGCTCCCTCTGCTGGGAGGTGACCACCATGTCATCAACATACGCTTGGACATTTCGCCCTAACATGGGCGCTAACACTCTATCCATCAGCCTCTGGTAGGTGGCACCTGCGTTCTTTAGCCCAAAAGGCATCACCTTATACCAATAACAAGACAACTCTGCCATTAACGTTGTCTTGCACTCGTCCCTATGGTGCATCATGATCTGGTTATAACCAGAGAAGACATCTAGGAAGTTGAGTAGTCTGCATCCAGACACACTGTCCACCAAGGCGTCAATACTAGGCAACGGGTAGGAGTCCTTCGGACAGGCCTTGTTAAGGTCTATGAAGTCAACGCATATCCTCACTTCTCGCTGGCCTTCTTCACTAGTACCACATTGGCCGGCCATTCAGGGTACTGAATCTCCCTAATGTGGCTAGCCTTCAACAACTTCTTTGTCTCTTCGCAAACGATCTGACTCCTCTCCTCGTTGAACTTTCGTCTTCTCTAGCGCACAGGTCGGACCTAGGGATCCATGGTGAGGCGATGACACAAGAAGTCAGGATCTATGCCAGGCATGTCAGAAGCGGACCACGCGAAAGCATCAAGGTGTCATGCTATGACTTCGACAATCTGATCCTGTTTCTCTTGGCCTAAGGATTTTCCAAGCTTGAACATCTTCCCACCGATCTCTCGCTCCAACACATATTCGGTGGGTTCGGGTCGTCTCTCCCGGGCGATCTCTGCACGGGTGACCCCTTCTTCCCTTGGAGGCTGGGTAGTAACAACGAACACCTCTCTCTTCATTTTGATGTTATTTTCATAAGATTTTTTAGCCTCTTTCTGGTCAGATTTGATGGTGATCACTGTACCCTCAAAGGAAGGCAGCTTCATCTTCATATGCCTCGTAGAGGCAATCGCTCTAATCCTGTTCAAAGCAGGTCTACCTAATAGTATATTGTAGGCTGATGGGGCGTTAACGACAAGATACCTGAAGTTGGCAGTGCATGAAGTTGTGCCATCCGTGAAGGTCGTCCTCAGCTTTATATGCCCACGCACCTCCACCTGGTCTCCAGCGAAACCATACAAGCACCCGGTAAAGGGCCTCAACTGGTCCGGGGCCGCAACTTGTTGAAGGTTGACCAAAACATTACGTCGGTCTAACTTCCTTGGTCTACGAGGATGCGATGCACCCTCCTGCCTGTTGTGACTAACAAAATCACTATCGGGTCATTGTCATGGGGTATGACATCCTGGCGTTCGGCCTTGGTGAAGACAAGGTTGACGTCAGGAGTCTAATCTACCTCCTGTGTGCATCCTCCTCTTGAGAATCCTCTAGAGATGGTGTTGATCTCCCCATGAATGGGCACCTCGTGCCCCTGATCTGCCCCTGAGGTCACCAACGCTTGATCGTTCTGCTGCTCTGAAGGTAATCCTTTAAGAAGCCGCTCTTCACTAGCTCATACAGTTGGTGTGCTAGGGCCAAGCAATTGCGTATATAATGGCCATGTGCTTGGTGAAACTCGCACCAAGCGTTCTTGTTGGGCCTAATTGGGCTTTTTTTTTTTTTCTTTGTAGGCCTAATCAAGAGGAAAAATCTAGGATGAAAGAATGTACAAAGAATATCCAAGAAGACGTCCAAGTCATCAAAACATTAACTAGAGTTTTGGTCAAAAGAACACAAGAAGACTAAGTTTCAACTGACTTCAGAAAAAACTAGTTAACATTGTTTTTGGGTCAAACTTTAGCTTGAATAATTGTATAAAGAAATTTAGGATTTCATGGGTCATGTATTGGGCCCATTAGCATAGAATAATAAGGTCAAATATTTGGGTCAAGTAGTGTAGGTTTTGAGTCTTGTATTTGGGTCAAAAGTGTAATAGAGTTAAAATAAGGTAGCATGAATTATCTAGGGTTACATTTGGGTCTTTTTAAGCCCAATGTAAACCCTAGAATGTCCAAGAGGAAGCAAGTGGCATACCAAGGAGCTAACTACACACACAAGACACATTTAACATGTGTTACACATGAGAAGAAGCATGGATAGTGGACTAGCCACATAGGTTACATTTGGGTCTTTTTAAGCCCAATGTAAACCCTAGAACGTCCAAGAGTAAGCAAGAGGCATACCAAGGAGTTAACTACACACACAAGACACATTTAACATGTGTTACACATGAGATAAAGCATGGATAGTGGACTAGCCACATAGCGCACTCTCATTGACTCTTCTAGATCTAGGATTTATTTTGAATTTGAGTTATTCTGAGTTTGTTTCTCTTTTGGGCTGACCCAAGCACTATAAGTAAGTGTGTTAGCCTCTCGCTAGGGTAGACACCTTCTTAATCTCAATCTTGCACCTTCTAAAGTGAGTTGGCCTAACCTATCACTCTTCATAGATCACTACATCTTCTCCAAATTCCATTTGGGGCTTTCCCTCATGTTTTCATTTCATTCTAAGTCCAAGAATCCATGCAAGCTAGAAGGAGGAATTACATCAACAAGTGTTGGGATTGAAAGAACTTTGTGAATCTCTTTCACTATTGTTATTTATAAATACTATGTTTGTTCAAGTTCATTTGTTCATTATGGATAAACAAATTCAATTCATTGCACGAGGTTATCTAGAATCATAAACTATCACAATCAATTATTTGCATCACAATAGCTTATTTCAACATTAAGATGAAATAGTTCAACCATATACTCAACTCTAAAGTTTTGGCCATTGATATATATGACTGATTTGATAGGGTTCAGATACATGAACTCGATTTCTGACCTCATTCATGCTCCAAAGGCATCAATTGTCGTTCCTTACCATTAAGCAATAAACATTTTATCAAATCAATAGAACTTAAATCTAAAAAATACATATATTCATAAATAACATTAACTTAAAAACTATCACATTGTTTTTCAATCCCAACAAGATATATTTAACAACTTATAGTAAATCTTACAGTGAAACACACAAATGAGAAACTTAAAAAACAACAAACATGGATCCCTATATGTTGTTGGCTCGCTATATATAAACAATACCATAATGTAAAAATACTTTCTAATTTTTTTTTAGAAAACAAAATTCGAAAAAGGGATTTTTGGATTTCATAAAAGTTGTTCCTGCCAGGGAAATGAGACCTAGATAACTATTGAGAACCTTCGTCTTCCTCCTTCCTATCGGGCGGTCGATCTACACTTTAGCTTCCTCTCCCAGACTTCCTGCCACTCCTTGGAGTCTCAGTTGCTTGATTACTCGTTCTTCTAGGGAATGCCGAATGAGGGTACCTGCAGAAGGCACTCTGACGCTCAAGTCAGCAAAGGATGTGAAGCACTCAAATGTCAAAGCATAGTAATTAATGATGTACCTACTTCTTAGAATGTGCGCTATTTATATTATTTTAATGGACTTACCTTGTTGGACCGGATTAGTGAGGTGAATCGTACTTAGAGGTGCATTACCTAATTCTAAATGATGATTTAGCTTTACTGACCTTGATTGGGCGTAATTGGACCAAAGGTATCGATCGACCTACACAAACGTTTGTCGTTCGATCGACTCGATTGTGGGAGCCATGCCATGATATTAACTGTTCGGTCCATACCAATACAAAAGTGTTCATGAAATTTATATAAAAAAATATTCTGAAAAGGGGATTCCGAATGTATTCTTAATTGCACTCCTCTTTTATTTAAGGACATTTCACATAAAAATTGGATGCAGGTTAAAATTTGATTGGTTGCAGGAAGTAATTGTCTTTATGTGTCGGGCTTCGGTCAAAGCCCATTCGATCAGAATCCAGGAAATAACTCCTCGGCTTTCTAGTTATCGATTCCGCCAGTTCCGTGACTTAACTCACTGCAAAACCCAGAGCTCAACCCAACGGAAAAAAATGTCGAGAGATGAAGAAAACGATGCTCTGAGAAAAAATGTCACGTCTTCAGAGAAAGAAGAACACGAAGCTCCGTCACGGAGAGATTCCAAAAAAGTGCGAGAAAATTTGGAGGTAGACTCGGAAACCGAGAAAAGGCGCAGCAGTTCGAGGAGAAAATCCCGTGGAGGAAGCTCGGATTCCGATGGCGGAGACAGGGCACACCGGAGGAAGAGGAAATCGCGGCGGCGCTACAGTAGCGAGTCGATTTCGGGTTCCGGGTCCAGTTCGGAGGAATCCGAGTCCGAGCGGTCCGGTTCGGATTCGGAGTATTCGGAATCGGAGAGCGAGGAGGAGCGCAGAAGGAGAGAGAAGAAGAGGAGGAGAGACAAGGAGGAAGAGAGGGAGAAGAAGCGGAGGCGGAGAGAGAAAGAGAAGAGGCGGAGGAGAGAGAAAGAGGAGGAGCGGAGGAAGAAGGAGAAGTTGAAGAAGAAGAAAAAGAAGAAGGAGAAGGAGGAGAGAGGGAAGAAGGGAGCTGTTACGAATTCTTGGGGGAAGTATGGGATAATCAGAGAAACTGATATGTGGTAAGAGATTAATGACTTTTTATTATCTGTTAATTGTTGTGTTCGTTTGTTGATTGAAATGTGAGAGATGATTGTTTGTCGGGATCCATAGCTCAATTTGATTGAATGATGATGGGATCGAGAATTATAGGTTTTCAAAATGATCAGTGGTGTACTTTTAAATGAACCTTGGTAAGATTATTAAGGGCAATGACTAATAACTGGATTTGATGTTTTCACATGACAAGAAGAACTGTAAGGCGATTGAAAAGAAAGACAATGATTTCTCTACAAATTTCCAGCGTGCTCCAAAAATATCTATCCCTCAATTCATTTGCTTACAAGAAAAATTAAAACTCAAATATCATATTTTAACAGATCTTCACTAGTCATTTCATTTCATTGCATGGGTAGTAGGTTATAATTTACACTCCTGATTATGATTTCTAGTTTTTAGTGATTTTACAATTTTGAAGTTTGGCGGCATCATGCCAATGCCACAACTTATGGTATATAGGAAGATGTTGGCATATGCAAAGGTGACAGTTTTTCACTTATTTTACACAATGTAGGGGAGCAGCTGCAGAAATTTCTTAACTGGAGTTATTGTTGAAAGGCATATGACAATTTAGCATGTACTTCTCTGTTTAGACTTTAAAAGTTAAATTAACTGAAAAAAATTGTAAAATGGTAACATGTTTACTGGATATTATGATCATACTTTTATTTTTCTTCTTGAAGCGTCAATTTGTCTCAGGACTCTCAACTCTAATGTTTGCGGTATCAAATTACTTTAGCTTAGCAGATAATTAAGTGGTAGAGCTATAAAGGCTTTGTTGAAGTAAATAAACATCCTGCATTTTGAGTGTAGCCTTAATTTAATAACTAGCTAATTACCTTTTATATATTGTGAAATGATGACCTTGTCATACCTTTCTGTGAGTGATGTTATGAAGCTATGAATATTACAGGACCAAACGACCAGAGTTCACTGCATGGTTGGCCGAAGTAAAGCAGGTGATTATTGGTTTACTTTCTATATGGAATCTAAACATGTATGATGTTTGTTCTTCCATGGTGGCCCTCTGTCCTTTCTTGCAAAAAAAATAAGTTTATTTTTTTACATTATATGGTGAAATGTCTTCTATATATTTCACACAAATTAAGTTTGTGGTCGGCTATATTTCGTTGAGAAACAAGATTTACATAATAATTAGAAACAAGATCACACAACTGCTTATAAGTAGATTTTTTTCCTTTTATGCCTAATTTATATCATGTCATGGTTATATAAATATATATTATATATCGTAATTGTTGTGGTATTTTAACAGGTGAATCTGGAGAATATGTCCAATTGGGAAGAAAAACAGATGTTCAAAGAGTAAGCATAGCACCTAAACACGGGGGACAGTATATAAAGTTGCTGAACTGTTGAGTTTACTATTAACATTGTACCAAGGATATCGAGTCAAGATTTAAATCATGAACTGCCAAGCTATTTTTTAAATCATGAATCACAGTTTTGTATCAAATCGTAAGATCAGGTACAATGAAAAATTATGTCAAATATATCATATAGATGATATATGGTGTTCAATGTAAAATATTCTATAAAAAGATAAAAACAACTTAAGAGAAGTCATACAAAATAAAACCTATTAGTTATGTATAAGTTTGTAACGTCTTTATTTTAGAAGAATGAAAACAAAACAATCACATAACTAAATAGAGTACATGCATTGCATGAGTGAGTGACAATTTTTTTTTAATAATCAATAGGATAAGTTCACAAGTGTTCTTTCAAATTCCTTTCCCTTTAAAATTTTAAGCTCACATGCCTTTTTAATTATTTTCACAAGAATTGGTGAAAAAGTTAAAAAATATTAATGTTGAGTGAATTGTATTGGTAATATGAAGTTACATAGATTCATTCATGTAAAGGTTTGACAGAAACGGTCCGTCAAAATATTTATACAGTACACCCTTTTCCCTGGGATTGTAGTTCAATTGGTCATAGTCATTTAAGATTCATGTTGGAATATGAATCGGTAGATGGCCACAATGTATTGAATTGTAAGATTTGAATCTCAAGCTGATAACTATGCTATGAGTGCAAAGGAATCCTAATATTTTCTTAGCGATTTCTTTCACTCTCCCCTTGATGGGACTTATTGACCAACCAATTATTCTCATGTTAATTGTTACATTTAATACTGTGTCAATTTTCTTTTGTTGGGTACTAAATTGTGTTGATTTTCTTTTGTTGGGTACATGTGTTTGATTAAATGCAATCTAATTCCTGATATGCAGATTCATGGAGGACCACAACACAGCTACTTTTCCTTCCAAGAAGTAAGATATTGCAGTGTCAGCATAGCTTATTTAAGTCGTGCATTCCTTTTTGCTCTCATTTTTGTAAATAAGAACTAATATATGCCCACATACCTGTTATTTGGCATCTAAAAGTATTTTTGTCTTCTGAATTATCTATGCAGTGGTCAGCAATGCAAACTCTTTATTTTTGCAGTGATAACACGGATCTGATAACTTGAATGGATAATTTTTTTGTATCTTTATTTATGGTTTAACAGATGGTAATGTGGCAGGTACTACAATCTTGATGCTTACTACAGGCGTCAAATGGAAAAGGAGATGCAAAAAGGTTTTAAGAAGGTTCATGCAACAGAGCGCACTGTTTTCAACGATGAAGAACAGCGCAGGTATACTTTTGTAAATACTGCTTTTACATATCTTATCTTAAATTTGTTTGGCAACCTTTATCTTTTCAAATTAGTTCATCTGCTGTTATTTGATTTATTTTCTTTAAGCAGCAACAATGTTGACTATCTTCTAGTTTGTTCTTGATATATTTTCAATAACTACTTTTGACTCTAGTTAGCATTTTTTTCATTTTGCAAAATCATACCATACTAGACTACTCAAAGCTTTCTTGAAATTGTGTCAGAATATGATCTCTAAATTATTATCCATCATAGTGTAATGTAACTTATATATTTGTACTTCAATTTGTTATCTCCTTTTTGGTGCTATTTATATGTGGCCATGACACACGTAGCAATCATTATCTATGTTGAACCAAATTGCTTCACCGTGCTAAAATAATTTTTTATTTCATTTTAGGCAAGAACTGTTGCAAGCCCGTGAAAAGCACAAAGAAGAGCAAGTGATGGCGTTGAAGCACTCCATGCAAACTGGAATGGTTGGGTTTCTTACTGGATTGCTTTTATGATAATTTGATATGTAGTCATTTTGTTAATGGCAAGATTCTTTTGTACCGTTGCCATGGTTTACAGGCACAGGCAATGAAAGAGCAAGCTCAACTTAGGGAGGAGATGGCTTATCAGTACAAGCTTGGAAACTTTGAGGTCAGAATTACATGATAAACTCCTATTTTGAGATCGGATTTTAGCTTAAGCCTCAGCTAAAATTAGCTGCTGTTTTATCATTATAGGCTGCTGCTGCTATCCAGAGAAGGTTGGATCCTGATGCTGCCATATAGGTGGACTGTACTTTGCTGTAAACGAAGAATTGGGTTGATAGGGCAGAAATAATGCTGTCACCATGTCCGGGTAATGATGATCCTGTCTCTACAAGGATTGATTTTGTACCAACTATATGTCTTTTGACCTAGTGTTAGCATGCCGTGGATGGGTTATGTTCCGATGGATGAGTAAATTTTCACTGTTACTGGCTCTTCTGTACTACTTTTGCTAATTGAAGAGTAGTCCTTTTTCACACGATGGATATTTTGGCATGTAGTTGAACAAGTGACCATTTCAAACCTGTAAGAGTTCGAGCTACATGCATGGCTTCAAAATTGTCCACCTCTCATCATTCGGACATACAGAAATTGACTATAGCTATATATACAGTCTTGTCAGTGAAAAATTTATTTGACAGTTCATCTTTTGAAATTATCATTTGTGTAACATTATTTCTTACACATGTTTGAGTGAAAATAGAGAGAAGGAAATCTTGATATGGAGAGATTAAGGACAAAAGTTGCAACCTGAGACGTGCAGTTGTATTCTGTACCCACTGATAGTTGTTATGCCTTACTGCTTCCATGGAAGATAATTGTCATCATTCAGTTTGAAAATGAAGAAGCTAAGATGCTCTTTGGTTGAGAAAATATTGTATATTTTTGTGTCATGTTTTTTAAGTTTCTGAATTTTTTATTTTATTTTTTCACGATTTAAAAATGTGTTTACTTGTATTCCTATTTAAATAAAAATGGATTTCTAAGGTTGATAAATTTTTTCATGTATTTCTAATATAAAATGCATTTGGCTATAGGATAGTTGAAATGATTTTTAATTTAATTTCAAAATATTTTGTATTTATCAATAGTCTTCTTCATAAGGAGCATTGTCATCATCAACTCGTTTTACTTTTATTATCATTATAATTATATTGTCAATATTACCATCAATATGACATTATCACCACTGTTGATGATATTAATGTACTTTATATTTTTTATCATCTAAACACTAATAATCTGTATAAAATATTAAAAAGAAAATATAAACATAATACAAATATGTCCATCACTCTTTCTTAAAATGTTACAAAATATATCTCTTTTCATAAAACTTTAAATATCTACACAAAATTAAAACAAATATTCAAATTTCAACTAAAATAATTTCATCATCCAACTTCTCACTGAGGAGTTGATCGACACCTGTCATACTAAATCAGTGTGAAATCTACACAGCTATGCGCATAAATAATCTCAATATCATCTCTCTCCTAGTATGACATGGTTAACTCATATAACAGGTCAATTTAGTTATCTTTCAAACAATTTACCCATTCATATGAACCTCCTTCGACTCTCACCACCTGAATAACTTCATCTATATGATTCCATTATCTCAGTAGAGTCAGGATATCTCCTTCTAGACGAATCCCTAGTCAATGCACATCCT
>Ga0123341_1002922_pt1 | contig 14386 bp, 9 predicted proteins | sample Turbeapinknodule_FD_89959 | JGI IMG/M metagenome (GOLD analysis project Ga0123341, IMG submission 89959) | Root nodule microbial communities of legume samples collected from Mexico - Turtle bean Mexico pink nodule | ecosystem: Host-associated > Plants > Roots > Nodule | place: Mexico: Nepantla... | reverse complement strand
TTCATACACATCATGCACCTCCAAGATCACCATCACTCTTAGGAGGATCTTGCTCACACACCTCCATAGCTTCCGCACCCTTTTTCTACATGATTCAAGAAGACCTTCATGAAAATGCCATCAATTCCCATGTAGTATACGCATGGAACAAAGTGGGTACTGATTAAACTAGTAGATGCATGTTTTACTGGTTGGTTTTAGTTAAATAAGATTGGGGCATGTTCAATCTGGTTTAGCTCTATTGGAGGATTGAGAAAGGATTAATCTTTAGAGAACCTGTGAAGAATTCAACGATTGAAGAACTTGGGGATCAACCACTTTTTATTTGTTGCTTTAATCTTTTTATATTTTTTTGCACAACAATCTTAACCCCTTTTTATCTTTATTGTTATTGTTAACTTTTCATTGCTTGTAGATAGATTCTAAATACTGATTTTACTATAGGATTCGTTGGAAGACGACTTGGGATCATTTGACCACTACTATACTATCATCTCTATAGTCTTAAACAAGTCTACGTTAGAATCATATTAATCTGACAGCAAAACGAAAACTATCATCATCCCCAAACAGATAGACAAAAAAAAGTGGTCAGAACTTTATCCCAAATGTTAAGATGCTTTATTTCCAGGAATCCTAGGGTGTGAGAGGACTTACTTCCTCATATTGAGTTTGCTTATAATAGAGTAGTTAATTCTACTACTTCTCACACCCCTTTTGAGCTTGTGTATGGGTTCAATCCCCTTACACCTCTTGACCTACTTCCTATCCCTGTACTTGATGAAGTGTTGTGCAAAGATGGTTATTAAAAAAACTAAATTTATTGAAACCTTGCACCAACACATCAAGTGACAAATAGAAAGGAAGGTAGGCAAGTATGCTCAACATGCAAATAAGGGGCACAAAGAAATGATCTTTGAACCTGGGGACTGGGTATGACTTCACTTAAGGATCATTTTCCTACTCAAAGGAAATCTAAACTCCTTCCCCGTGGTGATGGTCCCTTTTAGGTCATTAAAAGGATCAATGATAATGCTTGTGAGTTAGATTTTCCTAATACATATTTAGGGAACAATTCTTTAAATGATAGCGATCTAACTCCTTTCTCAGCAGGTGTTTCAAATTCGTGGACAAATTCTCTCCAACCCGAGGAGCATGATGAAACCCTGAGTGATAGAACACCTACTAATCTAGCCCAACCTTCTAGAAGGATGACTAAGAGCATGATACATGACCCAAGGCTAGTTAGGCTCAGCCCATAGTGAGTGCCTAAGAGCCTCTTATACCTCAGGATTACCAAGAGCAAAACCCACATAATTGGACTTGAGCACCAACTATTTTCCCTGCTTTTGATTTCAGTAGATTAGGGTGTAGTTAGCATAAATTGGACTTGTGCCAAAGCCCACCTTAACCTAGCTTCTAGAAACACTCCATGTGCCACCCCTTGCCTCGCTTGACCTAGTTTCTAGAAGGTTTCTCCCCTTGTGCGGCACCCATGGTTGACCTACCTTCTAGAAACTCCTTCACATGTGTTGCCCCCTTCTCCACTCCTCTTGTTCCCCGAGACACCAAATGCTATAAATAGGGTGTCTCACCTCTTGTAATTTACATTAAATTTTGAGTAAAAAAATTGGACACTTTTTAAATTGGACACTTCACCAATTTCTAAAACTGTGTTAGAAACGTACTAGAATTGTCAGAAATCCAACAAATACTTTTTAAATTGGACACTTCACAGATACGTGTCCTACATGTATAATATGAGTGTCGGTGTCCGATACAGGTATCCGCACCGACACGCCATTTAAGAGGAGTGTCCGAATTTCATAGATTATGAATGTAAAAGAATTAATTAAACCATGAGTGTATCATGGAGATGATACAAATTTTTGTATGGAAACTACATTTCCTTATACTATTGCTATAAGATTCTCATAATGTACCGGTAAGGGTCGTATGATTGATGTCATGTCTAAGTCTCATTACTATAATGACTGAGATAGTGACCCACATCAATAAGCCGACCGACAACACAAATCCAATTACGCTCAAGCAGGATTAATCGAGCTAATCTGCGATTAAGAACTAGGTAATACATCCCTAAACGCAGTCCAACTCTCTAACCTGACCCAATAAGAAAAGTCGACCAAAGATAATATAAATAGCACACATTCCAAGGTCCAGATACGTCATCGTCGAAAACCTTTACTGACTTGAGTGTCGCAGTGCCTTTTACAGGTACCCTTCGAGTCTGGACTACGAGAAGATCGAAAAATGAGACGAGTAAGGAATAGTTAGAAGCTTGTGAGGAGAAAAGATGAAGTACAATCCAGATGCTAAAATAAAAGAAAAATCTTCTCAATAGTTCTTTGGACCCAACCCGATTTGAGAACGAAAACTGCCACAGTATCCTGTAAAAATAATAAAAATTATTTTTTTTATTCTAGGAATATATATATATAGACACACGTACAAGAAATATTAGCGTCATTTTCCAATTTTCCATATTTCAATGCCGAAAGTTGCATTGGCATTGTCATGTTTGGGTTGAACTTGCTCCAACAAGTTTAAGGATTCGTGTCCACCTAAACGATGCCATTTTCTTAGCCACTTTCACTTTCACTGTTATTCATTTACCCGTTAACTGATTCGGCTATGTTGGATGAATACTACAAAAAATTTGACTTTGCATTGCTTCTTTGCAAGTGTTGATTATTTGTTTTGTGGTGTTCCACTTCGCATTCGATTATCAGAACATTGCAGAAAGCTATGCACTCTTGCCGTTGTGCAAACCCCACTCATTACACATTTCAAAACATGCGCAAAAGAAAACGAACCTTTGAGCTTCGGCAACCACCCTAACCCGCAAGTTTCATGTTTTCCACAAAAGGGGTTTTCAATAATCACTGACTTCATTCTTGGGAAAGCACTACACGCGTTTTGTGTGAAGGGTGTCCTTCAACTAGGCACATTCCACACAAACACCTTGATCAAGATGTACTCTAAGTTTGGCAGTCTCAAAGATGCGCAACATGTGTTTGATAAAATGCCTGAGAGTAATGAAGCTTCTTGGAACAACATGATGTCGGGGTTTGTTCGAGGAGGGTGGTACCATGAAGCAATGAAATTCTTCTGCAACATGCTTGAGCATGGTGTCAGGCCAAATAGTTATGTGGCTGCTAGTGTGGTGACTGCTTGTGATAGATCGGGGTGCATGGCTGAAGGGGCACTTCAGGTTCATGCCCTTGTGGTTAAATGTGGTTTGGTCAGTGACGTGTTTGTTGGCACGAGTTTGCTGCACTTTTATGGTACATGTGGTCGGGTTTCTGAGGTTGACAAACTCTTTCAAGAGATTGAGGAACCTAATATAGTGTCTTGGACTGCTTTGATGGTTGCTTATGCGTATAATGGGTGTTTAAAGGACGTTCTGAGTGTTTATCAGTGTTTGAGGCACAATGGGGTGTACTGTAATGAAAATGCAATGGCTACAGTTATTAGGTCTTGTGGGGTGCTTGGAGATAAGAAGTTGGGTTATCAGGTGTTTGGTAGTGTGGTCAAATCCGGACTGGATATTACTGTGTCTGTGGCGAACTCCCTTGTTTCCATGTTTGGTAATTGTGATAGCATAGAAGAGGCGTCTTGTGTGTTTGATGACATGAATGAACGTGACACTATTTCATGGAATTCGATAATTACTGCAAGTGTACATAATGGTCATTGTGAAGAATCTTTAGAATACTTTTCTCAGATGCGTTTTACTCACACAAAAACAGATTATATTACTATCTCAGCCATGTTACCAGTGTGTGGCTCTGCTCAAAATTTGAGGTGGGGAAGAGGGCTTCATGGTATGGTAGTAAAATCCGGACTGGAATCAAATGTTTGTGTATGCAATAGTCTTCTAAGTATGTATTCTCAGGCTGGAAAATCGGGGGATGCAGAGTTTGTATTTCATAGAATGCGTGAGAGAGATATAATTTCATGGAATTCCATGATGGCAAGTCATGTAGAGAATGGAAAGTATCCACGTGCCCTACAACTTTTGATTGAGATGCTCCAAACAAGAAAGGCGACGAACTATGTAACTTTCACTACTGCATTATCTGCCTGTTATAATTTAGAAAATTTAAAGATGGTTCATACCTTTGTGATTCTTCTTGGTCTCCATTCCAATTTGATCATAGGTAATGCATTGGTTACCATGTATGGGAAATTTGGTTCGATGACTGAAGCAAAACGGGTTTGCAAAATTATGCCTGAGAAAGATGAAGTAACGTGGAATGCACTAATAGGTGGACATGCTGATAACAAGGAAACCAATGCGGCAATTGAAGCCTTCAATTTGTTGAGAGAAGAAGGTGTAGCTGTAAACTATATTACCATTGTTAATCTTCTCAGTGCTTGTTTGTCTCCCGAAAACCTTTTGGAACACGGAATGCCCATCCATGCACATATAGTAGTAGCAGGCTTTGAATTAGATACGTTTGTCCAAAGCTCCCTAATTACAATGTATGCCCAATGTGGTGATCTTAATACAAGTAACTATATTTTTGATGAATTAGCTAACAAGAACTCTAGTACTTGGAATGCCATTGTTTCTGCAAATGCTCATTATGGACCTGGTGAGGAGGCACTAAAGCTTATAGTAAAGATGAGGAATGATGGGATTCATTTAGATCAGTTTAGCTTCTCCGTAGCTCTTGCCATTATTGGTAACTTAACTTTACTGGATGAAGGTCAGCAGCTTCATAGTTTGATTATCAAACATGGGTTTGAGTCAAATGATTACGTGTTAAATGCAACAATGGATATGTATGGAAAATGTGGCGAAATTGATGATGTGTTCAGAATCCTTCCCCAACCAAGAAGCAGGTCTCAGAGATCTTGGAACATTTTAATATCAGCTTTAGCCAGGCATGGTTTTTTCCAACAGGCTAGGGAAGCCTTTCATGAGATGCTTGATCTAGGACTGAGACCAGACCACGTCACTTTTGTTTCACTTTTGTCTGCATGCAGCCATGGGGGTTTGGTGGACGTGGGCCTTGCATACTTCTCTTCAATGTCTACCAAATTCTGTGTCCCCATTGGAATAGAGCATTGTGTATGCATAATTGACCTTCTTGGGCGAGCAGGAAGACTTGCTGAGGCTGAAAGTTTCATTAATAAGATGCCAGTTCCACCAAATGACCTTGTGTGGCGTACCCTGTTGGCTTCTTGTAAAATACATGGCAATTTGGAGCTTGCAAGGAAAGCTGCTGACCGCCTTTTCGAACTTGACTCATCAGATGATTCAGCCTATGTTCTTTACTCAAATGTCTGTGCATCAACTAGAAGATGGCGAGATATGGAGGATATACGAAAGCAAATGGAATCACACAACATAAAGAAGAAACCTGCCTGTAGTTGGATCAAGTTGAAAAACCAGGTTACTACTTTCGGAATGGGTGACCAGTATCATCCACAAAATGCACAAATCTATGCAAAGTTGGAAGAACTCAAAAAGATCATTACTGAGGCAGGATATGTGCCTGATACTAGCTATTCATTGCAAGATACAGATGAAGAACAAAAGGAGCATAACCTTTGGAACCATAGTGAGAGAATTGCCCTTGCATTTGGGTTGATCAATAGCCCAGAAGGCTTGCCTCTTAGAATTTTTAAGAATCTCCGTGTCTGTGGTGATTGCCACTCTGTTTTCAAGATGGTTAGTCAAATAATTGGCAGGAAAATCATATTAAGGGATGCATACCGGTTTCACCATTTCAGTAATGGCATGTGCTCCTGTTTGGACTACTGGTAAGGCATTGGATTTAGTTGGATGAAGTACTTGAAAGATGTTTAACTTATAAATTAAATAGATAGATGAAAATTGGGGATTTTTCAAGGATTTGGGTATGCCCTAGCGACAAAAGCTTGTGAAAATATGGCTTGCAGTCTTCAGGAATTCATTTTACATTCTGGGTTGCAGCTGTGTGTATTATAAATGAGCCACACCTTATACATTTTCTTTACAAAGCTTCACGTTTTCATCATGAAAAATATATAGCTAGCTGCAGCAAGGAATCGAGGTGTTCATTATAGATCAATTTCATCTGATTCCAGTTCACTATATTGAAATGGCAGTATTATATTTTATTCTTGCTTATTATTTTGTCTGTTTGTTCATGTTTGGAAACTAAGAGAATGTAGATATGTTCTCTTTAACATGTTATCCAAATTATTGAAACTGATTTATAATTTTACTTAATTTAACTTGTGTGACGAAGATCACCTTAGTATAAATTGAAAGACGAAAATGTTATGTAGTTTTCGTAGTGGAGGTGAGTGGGGTAAGTGCGTGTGAAGAGCTTGGTGAAGGCCACTGTGGTGGTTGCTTTCTTCGTGAGTTGCAAGGTGGCTCGTGGTGGTTCGTGGTTGTTTGTCATTGTGGTGATAGTTGGAGGTGTGCATTTACTGTGGTTTTTTTTCGTTTTTGGTATAGGCTATGGTATAGTTTTTATTATATTCTAGATTGTGTAATATGAAACAATCTCTCTAATAATTTGAAATTTGTTTATACCTTTCGAATTGAGCAATCCTAAACATGTTTCCGGATAAACATTCTGGATTAGTCAATCTCCTCTTCAAGCAACATTCCTATAGCTGGTGGCAGTACTTAGCAACATTAGGTAAGATAACTTTTCACTAAAACGAAGTAAAAGTAGAGACTATACAAGGGAAATAGTTGGACTAGAGTTGACATAAGCTTGTGTTAGGATGGTAGTTGAAACAAAACAACTTTAACTCGTATCCCTAGTGATCTTGATGTAGACTTGTGCTTTGCACAAATCATCTAGGTACATAAAAGATGAAGACATTCCCTACAATACAATAATATGCTTAAAGAATTTTTTGATAAGTACAATGTAAGCTTATGGTCTATGTTCACTTATCTTCTGAGAAATATTTCACTTATGAGACAAAGTGAAAACTGCAAGGTGTTGTATCTCATATTATATGAAACACTTGTGTGTTACATGATTTGCTTCATAACTCAACATCTTTAAGGCAAAACTTCTTCATGTTTCTCACTTTGTTGTGACAAAAAAATTTACTCTAACATTGTTGTATTAAGATAACTTCCATCTTGATCCTCCATAATGTGAAATCGTTTTTACAAGAAAATTTCTCAATGTCAAACTTGATAGGCATGTCTTCAAACCTTATTCTTCTTAACTTTCTTTTATATCTCCACAACTGGTGTCAATTGTTAGGTAACACAAAATAACAATAAAACACAAGAACAAGAGTGAAAGAAAAAAATATACTATAGTAAAATGTTATATGCATAAAGCATACATATCAACAACATATCGTACAACATATCGTACTCCAAAGAGTAACATGTCTCTATATATAAAAATAAGAAATATATAAAAAAAAACCATTAAGATAATAAAGAAATGCATTGCCTTCAAGAATACAAGGGTTAGACGGTAGGCTCTAACTAAATTTAACACTATTAGACATTTATTTTAGTAATTATTAGAGCCAATACATCACACAAAATTCTTGAAAAAAAAAGCATGTTTCAAAATATCATATTCTCATATTTAATATCAGTTTTGAAAATATTTCCAATTATAGTTAATTTTCCAACAACATAAAACCTTCATATTTACTTTATGTTTCAGGTTTCCATGGTAAAAGGTTGGTATCTTGTATTTCTCCTGAGAATGAAAGTTTTAGATTAACTGTCACTCTCTACTTTGGAGATATAATGTCCTTTCTTACCACGAGCGTTTCTTAGAAGAAAATCAGTATTGTCCACAAGATACGGTAGCTTCTACTAAAAAACAGTGAATTGGATAAGTTTTTCTAAGCACAACTTTGAACAGTGTCAATCAATATAGCATGATTCTTCTTATTTTATGATATTGTAAGTGCTTAAATCTCTTGCATTGCATGGGGAAAAAATAAGAAAAATGGTAACATTAGTTATCAGAACCGATTTGGCATTCTCTTTTCCAATTTCAAGTTTATTTACACACTGTAAATAGTCACTTTTTTTGTTGCTTTAAGATTGATGTGTCTTCTCATTGATTTGTTTGAATGGATGAACAACGGTTGGAAAGTGAAGCATAAAAGGTCCACTAATCTGAGAAATAGTTAATCTACAAGGAAAATTCCATATCATGGCATTCATACAAACCAAGCAAAGGAACAGCAATTTAAGAGCCAGGGACAAACTTGGTGGCATAGACCCAAGCATTATTAGCCACAGGGTTGTCTATGTGATCCAAAAGGTTCTCAAGTGGTCCTTTGCCAGTCACAATGGCTTGGACAAAGAAGCCAAACATGGAGAACATGGCCAACCTTCCATTCTTGATCTCCTTGACCTTTAGCTCAGCAAAAGTGACAGGGTCATCAGCAAGGCCAAGAGGGTCAAAGTACTGGCCACCAGGGTAGAGGTCATTGCCCTCTCCTACACCAGGAAGGCCATTGATGCGGAATCCTTCAACAAGACCCATCAGCACAACTTGGAAGCCTAGCACTGCCAAGATGCTCTGTGCATGCACAAGGTTGGGGTTCCCCAAATAGTCTAGGCCACCTTCTGAGAATATTTGAGCTCCTGCTTTGAACCAAACTGGCTCCTTGAAGTCCACTTTCACCCACCTCTCAAGCACTTCTGGGGTGATGCATCCTAGTGCTCCAAGCATAGCCCAACGCCCATGGATCACCTTGTTTCACATAACAATTCAGTGTCTCAACATGGCATAAGAAATAAATGAGAAATTATATTTGGTTTTTAATGATTTCTTTATGAAACAAAGGGCTGAATCCATTTGGAATTGCTATAGTTTTCTCAATTTTTGGTTTGGTTTCTTTACTTGGAGCATTTTTGGTTTGAAATCTTGGATGAGTTTAAGAAGCTATAGTTATAGTTTTCCCATCTACAATGTGATTTCCTACTTCTCAACAGATTAAACCAAGCATGCTATTAGAAGTTTGGTTGAATCCTTAAGGTTTCTTTTGTTAAAGAATTAGTCTTGCTGTGGGATCAAAACCAAATATGAGTGAGGAGGATAGGGTCTAAACATATTACAGCAATTGAAAAACCAAAACTTTTGAAATACAGGACCAAGACCAGAATAAAAATTGACAAAAAGACCTCAAGAATTAGAACTGAGTTTTACTGCAAAGAGCAATTGATGTTGTGGAGGCTTGGTTTTCAATATTTTTCATGTTAAAGAAACTTGATGAATGGTATGTTTGTGCTCACATGAAACCTTATGTAATTTGGTGCTATGAAAAAGTGAAATCTTTTTTTATAGCAGTTTAAGCAAAAATAACTGACCTCAAGAGCCCTGTTCTTGGCAAATGCTTCAGGGTCAGCAGACAAACCAGCAGTGTCCCATCCATAGTCCCCTGGGAATTCCCCAGTCAAATATGAAGGAGTCTGAGCTGAAAAGGGTCCCAAGTATTTCACTCTATCTGGCCCATACCACAAATCATTTCCCTGCTCACTCATCAACACAAATACATAAGCCACACAACACAACCCAAAAACTAAAAGCAGTAAGAAAAAATATGAACAAACTTCCTCCTTTTTTTCTAACAAGTGTGATAGGAAGTTACAGTTTTATACCAGAATATCTAAACAAATCTAAATTGTTAAGAAAATTCTCCTAAATTGTAAATAGTACATTTCTTGAAGTTACACCTTGATAATAATTAACAAACCTAAACTTACAATTTGGGAATAAACTCTTACTAGAAAAACAAGTACAACAATATTAGGAAACCAAACCCTATGTAATATAAACATATATATATTGGAAAGTACCATGGTGTATTTCCCAGGTCCCATGGAGACAACATCTCTAAGAGGGTTGGCATTGGTTCCCCTACTTTGTCCAAGGAAAGGTGTTGGTTTAAGGACAGTGCCAGTGCTTGCTGAGGCTGCCATTAATGTTGCTGCCATGGCTTTCAAGTGCTTTTCTTCAGCTAAACTTGAAACCTTTAACTTGCTTAAATAGAAGGAGGCTACAAGAATGGTTCAACAGAAGCTGGTAAAAACTGGGAAGAGGTTGTGTGCATGAAGCATTGTATATAGGGAAAGAAAATCTGAGATATGAGTGGTTACAAACAAAAGAATGTCATGGCATGTTTGTGGTGGGAACTGTGTTGTTTGGAGCAACCAATGAGAAGGCTTCAAAAGATTTATAGAATCTCCTACTCATCTTTCTATCCACATTTTATCCTTTGCTGAAGAATAATATATAAAAAATATTTGTCTTATTTCTGCTGTTTATATAATTGGAAAATGTATTTTATGAGAGTTTTATTAAATAAAAATGAGATAAAGTCATTTGCATAATTCACATAAAAAGTGAGTCAGAAAAAAAAATAACTTAAAGAATATGCTGTCAAAAATTTTATTTTCAATAATTTTTTCTTAATAAAGTTATACAATCATTATGCTCATTACTTTTCTGTTTTCTTTTTATTTGGAATTTTTACTGAATGTTGATTATATTGATAAAGCAGCTTGTCCACATATTTTTCACTTGAAAACAAAAAGTATGTATATTTATTTAGAAAAAATATCATTGACAACCACTATGTGATTGTTTTAAAAAAATAATATAATAGAGTATAAATTTATAATTAAATTACGTGAAAAATTATTAAAAAAAATATCGGGAGTTGTCAAAATGGGTATAAAAAAAAGTGGATTATCATGATTTTTTTGAAATAAATTTTTAATATTTAGCTAACGAGTTGTCAATCTTTGTTTGTTAAAGAAACAGATTTTTTTTTCAAAAAAATAAATAAATTAGACAAACAGAAAATGTGAAGTCCAAGGGCCTTGCCCATTGCATGTTCTTTTTCGCGTTCTTTTTTTCTTCTTTCTTATGTAGTAAACTTCTTTAAAATTTTCATTTTTTCCCCATTTCTTTAAATTTTCAATCCCGTTTTCCATAAGAAAAGATCCGGCAAAAATAAGAGAAATATATCCGACCATGATTAAATTTGGAGTGAGTGTTTTATTGCTATGCATATCCCAATTCTCCCTGATGATTTAGTGTATTATGTGACGAATTGGCAATTTTATTAGTTCTATAATGCGAGAAAAAGTTGTTCAATCAACTACTTCATCCTTAGTTGGTTTTGATTTGTTTGGAAACATTTTCCTAGGTTTATAGAATTTTGGTATAATTTCTAGCTTAACTAGTCATTGTTGTGGGTCAGATTAATTGTCTCATCACATAGATCGAATAATTCAAGTTATAATCGAATATCGACATTTGAGTTGTTATGCTCTTAAGTAAAAAAGGTTACATACTCATTATCAATTATAACTTTTTCTTAAGTGGTAGGTGCACAATCCAACAATTTGTATGTTATGAATTTGATTCCCAATGAAACAATTGTTAAGGGAAATATTATTATATGTTACATCAATTGTTCGAAGCAGTGCAATTATTGTAGGAGACATTGTGCAAACATGTTACTCAAATGATGAAGTTCTAATAAATTGAGAGACGTTGTAGAGTATTTGCTAAGATTGATGTATATGTAAAGACAGTTGGATCTAGAATAGGGAGGGTTGATTGGAGCCTTAAGACTCTATTCGTAGCGAAAAAACAACATATCTTCTAATAGATCGTCTAGTCAAACAAGAAAGACGTCTAGTAAGATTAGAGAAAAATAGCACAAACATTTCATATTGGTCAACCAAAACTCGTGCTATGTCTAGTCTTCCTTAAGCAAACTGCTTAAGAGGTTTCATTAATCAAGAAACATGATTACACATAATACACAAACCTCTCTAGGTTGTCCCGAGTACACAAACCTCTTTAGGTTATAGTGACTACACAAACCTCTTTAGGTTATAGTGACTACACAAACCTCTCTAGGTTATATCAACTACACAAATCTCTCCAAGTTATTTTTCTCTATCTCCCCCTAAGACTAAGAACTTTCAAAGAAAAAGATAACACTCTCAAAAAAATGATAATTAAGCTCATAATGGTATAATTTCACAAATTGGAGAATTTAGAAATTTCTCACACAATCCAAATGATAGACTCTCAAAAGCTTGTAGAAATTTAGCATTCATTAATATTTGTATTTTTCTAATTCCAAAGTAGATTGTTAAGCTTTTTGTAGATGTATCTTCATCTTCGTTTTTGAGCACTTTATATAAATTTTTGGATTAGACTGTTGAGGCTCTAAAACAACAAGGCAAGATTCAATACAAAATCATATATGCATGTCTTCATCTTTATTGTTGTAGATTATTTAAAAACAAACTTCTGATATGAGCTTCAAACATACTTGTAATATATCGTAGCTAAATCCAATTTATAACAGAACTGAAAACTATTTTGTTTCCATACAAAGATAATCATGTGACCTTTAGCGATGAAAACATATTTTCTTTTCACATAGCATAGCCTTTGGATTAAAACATTTTTAGCATTTGTATAGTATACAATGTTTAAAGATTGCGCTTTCAACTGATTAAATAAAGTCTTTTATAAAGGAACAATTATTCTATTAAACCCTCTTTCTTGAGTTTAAAAGTGTAGATGATTGTGTGGGATCAAACACTTTTTAGAACATTCAGATGTTTATTAACCACATATAAAACACATAGAAGACTTAAATTATTTTTGTTATCATCAAAATCTTCACACAAGTTTTATATGTCACCAGACGGTCTAGAGGGGTGTAGACGGTCTATAGGATCTTAGAGCTTCTAGGTCTTAAGAATATATCACTTGATACTCTCCAGTAATAGATTTTATTTCTCAAGTGACCTATTCTAGCTTAAGAAAGCAGGTCCCAATATATTTTTTATTTATTAGGAAATATCACTTAATAATCATATTTCATAATACATTTTATCATTTTTTATTCCAAAAAAATTGAGAATTATTATGTTTAGATGAATTGAATTAATTAAGAAATTATGTGTTATATTTCTTTAAGGGTCCAATGATTGTTTAGAATCATCTGAGGTAAGATACTTGGAATGATATGTTAACCAATTTATGATTTGTAATGATATGTTAACTAATTTATGATTTGTAAGTATTGAAGACATGATTAATTGGATATCAGGTGTTTGAGAAATTGAGAGAAACATTTTACATACTTTATTATACTTGAAGACAACGTCAAACCTCAAGTGAAGATGTTTTGATTATAGTGTTGAAAAATGCGAATGTTGAAAAAAAATCATGTGCAACCTCTCTATCCCTTTATTTTGATCATCTTGTTTCTTTAATAGTGAGAAAACATAATTTGAAGAAATATTTTCTAAAGAATCTAGTAATGAATCAAAAGTTTTTAAAAGAACCAATTCATCCAACTAATAGATCAAAAGTTTAAAAAAACTTATTCAGCTCTTCGGAGTGATTCAGCCATATTTTGTTTTCAAAATATTCCCTAATGAAACTAGGAATGGAAAGAGTAAACATGAATCAACAATGTTCCATCATTGGCAATGAGATGAAAGAATTTATTTTGTAATGGTTAAAATGTACTCATACCTAAAATGCATATACACTAGAAGTAAGCCAACAATTACAACAATACCCGATTCTAGGTTGATTACATGACATGAATCACGAGTCACTAATCTTGGCTAAAAATTAAATCCTCAAACATTCCAATTTACCATGAAATGTATTACACTAATTTCATTCAAAATCATCTGTACATTACAAGCAAGAGTAAGGAAAACTATATGTACTAAACCAGAAAAAATTTACCTCTACCCTTTCATTTACTTACATCAATGCTAGATGTTATTCCTTTCTGTACACTAACTTACTTGAGCTATATCAATTCCATCAGGATATTTGAATGTATCAGCTGCACCAAATTTGCGCCGTTCTTCCCAATCTTCTTGTAGTTCATCATCACTGCTATCATCTTCTTCCCGGTCAACGGAAGGTGAGGAGGGATCATACATACTTTTAGAACGGCACAATGGGGTGGCAAGCATGCTAACTTGACCATGGTGTGATATCTCAACAACAACTGTGTCATCATCTTTTGGGAGGGGTTGTTTCCATGGCTCTCCATCAACTCTCATGAATGTGCAGTCAGCTGCACCCTTGTGAAACTCAAATCGGATTCTGCTTGTCTGCATAGTGAGAGCAGCATAGAACATAAGGGAGAGAGAAAGGAGAACTTAAATCGCTTGTTCTCATGTTTAAATCCCTATTTGCTCACTAGAAAATTTGGAATAGTTAAAAACAACTCTATTTGTTTTAAATTTTGTTTAACAGTGACCATTTACATTTGGAATGGAAAAATAATTTCCATTTTTGTTTTTATTTTTCATTAGAAAAATCTTTTCTCTCTTTATTTTCTATTACAAAAAAAT
>Ga0123341_1002920_pt1 | contig 14388 bp, 13 predicted proteins | sample Turbeapinknodule_FD_89959 | JGI IMG/M metagenome (GOLD analysis project Ga0123341, IMG submission 89959) | Root nodule microbial communities of legume samples collected from Mexico - Turtle bean Mexico pink nodule | ecosystem: Host-associated > Plants > Roots > Nodule | place: Mexico: Nepantla... | reverse complement strand
TCGAGTGACGATAAAAAACTGAATGATCTCCTTCACTGCGAGTCATACCAAATTGTTGAACAACATTGCTAAATTTTCCAAACCAAGCCCTAGGAGACTGCTTGAGGCCATATAAGGATTTGCAAAGACGACATACCAATCTAGAAGACTTCCCGTGAGCTACAAAATCGGGAGGTTGCTCCATATGAATTTCTTCCTACAAATCCCTATTAAGAAAAGCATTTTTGACATCCAGTTGATAAAGAGGGCATTGTTGAAGAGCAGCCATAGCTATGAATAAGCGAACAGAGGCCATCTTTGCTACTGGAGAAAAAGTATCACCATAGTCTAAACCAAAAATTTGGGTATAACCCTTACCACAAGACAAGCTTTGAGACGATCAGTAGTACGATCAGGACCAACTTTGATAGCAAAAATCCACTTGCAACCAACAACAGATTTCCTAGATGGTAAAGGAACAAGTTCCCAAGTTCCATTATTCTGAAGTGCATTCATTTCATCAAGCATGGCCTGACGCCAACCAGGATGAGCTAAGGCATCACCTACAAATTTTGGAATGGATACAGAAGAAATAGACGAAAGACAGGTATAAAAGGGTTGTGATAGTCTATGGTAACTCAAAGCAGTATAATGTGGAGAGGGATTACGAGTAGAACGTATACCTTTACGGATAGCAATAGGAAGATCAGGTTCAACAGTCGGAGGTTCAACTGTAGGAGCCGGTTTTATGTATTACAAAGTGGACTTTAAGCCTAACTCAACCTCTTAAAACCGGCTCATGAGGTTGAGGTTTGCACCCACTTATATACTCTGTAGTCGATGTGGGATCTCCAACACACCCCCTCACGCCGAGACTGCCAACTTGTGCGTGAGACTATATATTATGGGTGGTCCGATAGCGGTCCGGTAGCGGGTGGCCTGATAAGCCCAGGGTTTCGCTCGTTATAGGACTTGACCAAACATCTCACGACACGAGCTAACGACAGCCATGCAGTTAGCTCTTATTACAGTGGTTGACAGTGGCTTATTAAAGTGGTACCCTTTTCTTTACTTTAAAGAGTGGTTTACACAGGTTGAATGATACAAGCAGGAAGCTAGGATAGGCTCGAAATGACTCTGATACCATATTAAGAAGTGGACTTTAAGCCTAATTCAACCCCTATATTACAAAGTGGACTTTAAGCCTAACTCAACCCCATAAAACCGGCTCAATGAGGTGAGGTTTGCACCCACTTATATACTATGAAAGACTCTAATCTCTAGTCGATGTGGGATCTCCAACACACCCCCCTCACGCCGAGACTGCCAACTCGTGCGTGAGACTATATATTATGGGTGGAACGATAGCGGCCCGATAGCGAGTGGCACGATAGGTCCTACACAAACACTCGCTAGGATATGCTCGAAATGACTCTGATACCATATTAAAGGAAAAGAAAGAATAGGGTAAATCCCTTGTGTATATTGAACACATGGGGTTATGTTTATATAGGAAAAGAAACATATGGGCTAAGCCCATTACATAAATGAGATATCTAACAATATCTATAATATCTCATAGTATCAAATAATATCTAATAATATCTAATAATATCTAATATCTAATAATATGTAATAATATCTAACCGTAAGCATAGGCATATTATTGATATAGGATTGACTTTACTTGCTCGTTCTAATTTACCCATGCATTTTTGGGGCTATGCTTTTACTACTACTGTTTCTATTATAAATGTTTTACCCACATCTATTTTAAACAATCAAAGCCCATATTATCTATTGTTTAACCCACCCCGATTATTCCTTTTCCAAAATTTTTGGATGTGCTTGTTATCCTCTTCTTCGCCCATATAATAAACATAAAATGAGTTTTTGTTCATCTTTGTGTTTGTTTCTTAGCTATGCCTCCAATCACAAATGATACATTTGTCTCTCTTCCACTGGGCGTATGTATATTACTCGTCATGTTACCTTTAATGAAACTGTTTTTTCTTATGCTGTTTTATCTAATCCTTTTTCTTTTGTTTCTTCACCCACTAATAGCCCCTCCTCCCCTTCATCCACATTAACTGTTTTTCAGCAAACACCTGTTTTTGTTTCTCAACCTGCACCTCATGAATCGCTGCCTACTACCCCTGCTTCCCCACTAGAGATTCTTGATTCCTTTGCTTCTACATCCTCTCAATCTGACTCGTCTTCCACAACTTTGACTCCACTCAATCCTGTTCCTCAAAACACTCACCCTATGGTTACACGGGCGAAGACGGTTTTACTTCAACCACGTGCCTTTACTGCAACACAAGTTTTGACCCTTCCCAAATCCACCAAAGAAGCCTTACATCTTCCCCAATGGCTTTCTTCCATGCAAGAAGAAATTGCTGCTCTAACTACCAACAAAACATGGATCCTCACCTCTCTTCCTCCTGGAGTTCAACCCATTGGTTGCAAATGGATTTTCAAAATCAAGTACAACGCTGATGACTCCTTTCAGCAGAATAAAGCTCGCCTCGTCGCCAAAGGATTTCATCAGCAACCAGGTTTTGACTACTTTGAAACATTCAGTCCAGTGATAAAGCCTGTCACCATACGTATTATCCTCACTCTTGCTCTTCAATTAAATTGGTCTGTCAATCAAATTGACATTAACAATGCCTTTTTTGTATGGTGACCTGGAGGAGTCTGTCTACATGGTCCAACCTCCTGGCTTTGAAATTGGTGACTCCAACACTGTTTGCAAACTTAACAAAGCTCTTTACGGGTTGAAACAGGCACCCAGATCCTGGTTTCACAAGCTAAGTGCCACTTTAATCTCACTTGGTTTTAATCCCACCAAAAGTGACACCTCCCTTTTTCTTCACTTCCACAATAACATCACTCTATTTGTCCTAATTTACGTTGATGATATTCTAATTACAGGGAACTCTAACACTGCCATTCAATGTTTGATTCACTCCCTCAGTTAGCATTTTGCCCTTAAGAACCTAGGCACTCTTCATTATTTTCTGGGTGTTGAAGCTACTTGGACATTGGATGGTGGCTTACATCTCTCTCAAACCAAATACATTCAGGATCTCCTTCACAAAATCAACATGCTCTCCTCCAAGCCTCAACCCACATGAATGCTCTCCACCTCTCGTCTAACAAAAGACACTACCACAGCTATAGATGATCCTTCTCTCTATCGATGTGGTTGGATCGGTTCAATATATCCTCATTACTCGTCCAGAACTTGCCTATAGCGTCAATAGAGCGTGTCGGTTCATGCACAACCCCCAATATCACCACTGGAATGCTGTTAAGCGCATTCTCCGCTACCTAGCTGGCACTACCACTCATGGTCTTCATCTTCGGCGCCCATCTCAACTCACACTTAATGCCTTTGCTGATGCTGATTGGGGCTCTGATCCTGATGACAAGAAATCAACCTCAGGCCTTGTTGTCTACCTGGGATCAAATCCTATTGCTTGCCTTTCAAAGAAACAAAAGGTTGTTTCTCGCAGCTCTACCGAAGCTGAATATCGCAGTATTGCTGCCACTCTTGCTGAACTCAAGTGGATACAAAATCTGCTCACCGAACTTCGTCTTCCTCCTACTCTTCCCACCACTCGATTTGATAATCTTGGCGCTATTCTTCTTGCATCCAATCCAATCATGCACTCCAAGACCAAACACTTTGAATTAGACCTTCATTTTGTTAGAGATACTATCCAACAAAAGCAACTGCAGCTTCTTCATGTTCCGCTACGCTACAGATCGCCGATATTTTCACCAAACCATTAAGTGCTGGCCCGTTTTCTACTTTGTCACATAAACTAATGGTGTATCCTAAACCATTAATTTAAGGGGGGGATGCTAGTTATAACAGTCTAAACTGTTTTATATGTATTGACTACTGAACTGGGTACTATTAATACCCAGTCTTCCCTGTTCTAAATGTACGTTCAGTTAGTATTGAATAATAAAGTTCTCTCTTTCCTCTTATTCTCTCCTCTAAATCTTCTATTCTTCCTCTACTCTTTTAGACTTAAATAATTTCCAAATCATGTAATTATGTTAATAAGGAAACTTTCTGATTACATTAATGATACAACATCTCAGGCCTCTCCTTTTTCTCTTTTTCTCATTTTCTCATTTTCTCTTCAATCATAAATTTGTGAAAACTTTAAAAAGATAATGAAATCAATTCCCAGTAAATGAACTACCAAATTCTTGCAATCGTGTTTCATATATTTTCTTTTTCCTCTTTATATACATGCCAAGATTGTACGAAAGTCAACAAATATTTTAAACTGTAATTCATTAAATTTGTTTATCTTTGGTACTAAATTTATCTTTCCACAGATATTGCCCCTTATTGGACCCACAAAATTAATCATGGGGATGTCCATTGATAACTACCAGTGGCATGAGTTCTTTCCAGAAAATGGTAAATATTTTATGCCCTTTTCACATCTACCTGTCTTTGCTACTTATTCAGTCAGCATAACTGGCTTCAACTCACATTACTGCCACAGAGACTCACAATATATGTATCGTCATTGCAATATGGGCTCCAGTTATCCTGGTAAGTATAGTAGGAAAGGAATTTTGGACTAACGAACTTCATTTTATTCCATTATTCTGCCTTCACATTTGTACATTAATTCATTCCATTGTTATATGTTTCATTAATATATAGGTTTATTTTATGGATACTCAAATATGGTATGCTATTTATGCCACTCTGTTTGGTGGCATTGTTGGAGCCTTCAGCCATTTGGGAGAGGTTAGTGGCATGTTTATTGCAACATTTTATATCTGACTTTTGTAATCCCCCCTTCTTATTTGAGTTCTTCTTTAATCCCACAAGAAAATAATTGCATTATTTGATACTAAGCTGTCTTATAAAATACATTTGTTCATGGTTTCTTTTTCTTTAATTGAACATTTGCTTGGTATATTAGTGATATAATACATTTCTGATTATGATGCACATATACCTAAATTTGGTGATGTGGACATATCAGATACTGATATATGTTATACTGCTGCTTCTGTACCAAAGCATGAATGCCTTGTCTTCAAACGACTTGCATTTTTTCTTTGAATAACAAAAGGATCATTATCTTAACTTGATTATAATGATTCTATATAAATAATTTTTTTCAATAATAGATGGTGATCGAAAACCAATATAAATATCATATTATATATTTTAAAAAAATAAATCAATAACATATACACAATTTATAATCATCATATTTTAATATATAATGTACTTGTATCCTAAGTTTTAAATTTTATCATATTTGTGTGCTGTATCTTATTTTAGCTAGTGCTTGTACCCATAGCCATGCAACATAGTTTTTTTTTTCTTGGTAATTTTCTCCTAATATTTTGCATCTCTTAGATAAGGACGCTTGGAATGCTCCGGTCCAGATTTCAGTCTGTTCCAGTAGCTTTCAGTCAGCGCTTTTGGTCAGGAAGAGACAGAAAGACTAAACAGGAGGAATCGGTACTGGAGTTCATGTTTCAAAATTTGGTATTTATGTACTATGAAATTATATAACTTCGTAAAAGCTGAATAAGTATCTGGTGTCTTGTGAATGAATTTTTGGTGTCAGGATGAGACCTATGAACGGAATAATATTGCATACTTCTCTCAAGTTTGGAATGAATTTATAAATTCTATGAGAGAGGAAGACCTCATCAGTAACAGGTCCGAACTACTGACCTGATACTTCTTGCATTGCATGCCTGGTTCCGAATTTCAAGCTTCTGATTATATTTTTAACTCTAATTGTCCAGGGATAGAGATTTGCTTCTCGTCCCATACACTGCTAGTTATGTTTCTGTAATTCAGTGGCCTCCATTCTTGCTTGCTAGTAAGGTGTGTCATATGAGTGGTTCCCATGGCCAGAAGTTTATTATGACTGAATGGACGTGTCTTTTGCTTTTCTAATTTTTTTTTCAATGTGACAGATTACTATTGCTGTTGACATGGCAAAAGATTATAAGAAGGAGACTGATGATGATTTGATCAAAAAGATAAAGAGTGATGGGTATATGTATTCAGCAGTTGTTGAATGCTATGAGACTCTCAAGGAGATAATATTGCACCTTCTGCTAGAAGCAGAAGATAAGCTGTAAGAGAGAAATATTTGTATAGCCTCTGTTCTCCCATTTAATTTTCTTCTTAATGGAATCCTCATGAGTATTGGGTTTCTTCCATCTATGAGACAGGGTTGTGAGCAGTATATGTGATAAAGTAGAACAGTGTATACGTGATGAAAAATTTGTCAAGGAACTGAATATGAGTGGCTTACCTTCACTCAGCGAGAAGTTAGAGAAATTCTTAACTCTACTGGTACGTTTTCCCAATCATGCTACCTTTTTTTCTCAGTATACTTCAGTTCCTTCTTGTAAGACTTATTCAGGTTTATAAATATTATTTTTAACCCATTGGCAGCAATCTGAAGACGGCCAACTTGAATCCCAAATAGTCAATGTCCTGCAAGATATTGTAGAAATAATCATACAGGATGTCATGGTTGATGGCCATTCGTATGTTTGAAACAGTCACTGGAACTTAGGTTTATGATTTTTTTTCTTAAACGAGATAGTAAGTACTGCTTTACAATATTGATTTGGTTCTTCCTTCTCCAGGTTTTTGCAAACACCTGAACATAATTTTAAGACAGGGCAGAGGTTTGTCAACGTTGACACTTCTTTTACACACAAGAGAGCAGTGATGGAGAAGGTAGTCTTGACGATTGTAATTTAGTGAATCTATTACATTTTTCCTTTTGAATGTGTTGTTGCTTACAAGTTTCTGTTTTCTCTCTGTAGGTTATTAGGCTTCATTTGCTTTTAACAGTCAAGGAATCAGCCATAAATGTTCCCCAAAATGTAGAAGCCCGCCGTCGTATTACATTCTTTGCAAATTCCTTATTTATGAACATGCCAAAGGCTCCCAAAGTTCGGGATATGTTGTCCTTCAGGTCAGTCATTGTGATATGCTAATTATATATTGAAAGGAAAGGGGAAAAATAGAACAAGTATTGATTAAATTGAAGGACAAAGTCATGAATGGTTTTTCATGACCCACCGCCCAAACAAGAGTGCTTTGAGCTTAAACCATGGACAAACTGTTAGGACAGGACCTCCTATTAAGGTCCATGAAAGGAGAATAAGGGAGAGAGAAATATAGCTATTTTATTTAATTCAAGTAGCTGAAGAGTTTGTTAGTGTTTTTGTGGTTGTTATGTTAGGAAGCTGTGTATATATGTGTTTGCAGGTTCTGGGGTGAGGGTAGGCAGAAAAATATTGTGTTGATAGTAGGAGGTTTTGGACCCTTTGAGTGCCAGTGTTGTATGTGTAAATTGTTTGTACATTGCAAGTGTTATACAGAGAAGTTCTTTTTTCCTTTTGGGAGTTTCTATCTTACAGGTTTTCTGATTCAGATTAGTATACTCTATTTTGTGTTGAAATGATGGATGAATTGTTGTGTGTGCACAATGTCTACTAAACCTGTTGCATAATCAAGAGAATTATGCTGTAATTAAGTGCAGATTCCATTCTATATTTATTAGGACAAATTTGTTAGTGATTTTATTTTATTTGATTTGTACAACTTTAGACACCCATTATGTTTGACTTTCATTACCTATTATTTCTTTACTTAATTAGGTTATAAAACTGTCTATAAATAGAGACTGTAATCACATTTATCAAATACATCAAAAATACATTTCATCTATTTCTTTCAACTTGGTATCAGAGGCATTTAAAGTCTATCCTAGTGACTGTTTGTTGGGCCTATCGTGTCACCCGTTATCGGGCCGTTATCAGATCACCCATAATATGTTGTCCCACGCACGAGCTGTCACTTTCGGTGTAAGGAGGGTGTGTTGGAGATCCCACATCGACTAGAGATGAGAATATTTTATTGTATATAAGTGGGGGCAAACCTCACCCCATGAGCCGGTTTTATGGGGTTGAGTTAGGCTTAAAGTCCACTTTGTAATATGGTATAAGAGCATATTTAGATACTAATAAGATGTCCTTTTTCATTACTATTTCTCTTTATTGTTTCCTTTTAAATCAAGATAAAAAGGCTATTGCATCACTATACAGGTTATAATCCTAACTAGGTTAGCACTACATGTTGACACCTCATTTATTATGGCTGCATCGAAGTATCTACTTGTTGACTTTCCCAAATATGGATGATTGTTTGCTTTTGCTGAGAGAATTATTGGAGAAGTTGTGCTTAAACCTAACCACATGCTCTGTTATTTATTGGTTGTTGTACTAAAGTGACAAATTAACTAATATCTGGCCGAACTATCAAACGTAAAACCTAAATACACTTCACAGCATATTCGAATAATGCTAAACTTTTAACATTAGTGTTAATATCCTAACAAATTTCCCTCATACTACTGTGAAATGTAACTTATCTGAATATTGCTTCAGTGTTCTGACACCCTATTTCAAAGAAGATGTTCTATATTCTGATGAAGAACTCAATAAGGAAAATGAAGATGGGATATCAATTTTATTCTACCTAACCAAGATATATCCTGGTGAGTATTTTTATATGCTTCTTTTATTTCTGTTCCTCTTGTATATGTGCACTCATTTACTGACTGAAACTAATGTACTGTAGATGAATGGGCCAATTTCCATGAACGACTAAAAAGTGAAGATCTTGAAGAAGACAAGGAAGAGTTAATGCGCCAGTGGGCATCTTACAGAGGGCAGACACTCTATCGAACAGGTCTTGATAGTAATGAACAGTATTTTCATTGCTAGATTTTAATATTCATTCCAATTTAAATGTTGTTTTTCAACTTCTTGTTTTTGTTAGTGAGAGGAATGATGTACTATTGGCAAGCTTTGATCCTTCAATGCTTCATCGAGTCTGCGGGAGTCAATGGTTATTTCTCTATTTGCATACTGCGTTCAAGTTAAAATTCTGAGATATGCACAAGCCTTTCATTTATAGATGAAATACACGTCTTTTCTCTTGCAGCTCTCTCTGAAGGCTACCGGAGAATGTATTCTTATGAAACAAATAAGAAGCTTCTCGAAGATGCACAAGCTATGGCTGATTTAAAGTTCACATATGTTGTTTCTTGTCAAGTGTATGGTTCTCAGAAGAAGTCCAAAAATCCTAGAGACAGAAGCTGCTATAATAACATTCTCAATCTGATGTTAACGTGAGTCAGTACAACCAGTTGCTCAACTTTTATTAGTTCTTGTATTTGTAAAACAACAATGGGATTGAATTGAAAAATGGAACATTCCATGCAGGAATTCAGCCCTTCGTGTTGCTTACATAGATAAAACAGAAGAGACAAAGGATGGAAAATCTCAGAATGTTTATTACTCTGTTCTTGTCAAGGGAGGGGACAAGTATGATCAGGTACGGACAAAACATCCTTGTTTCATGATTTATCGCGAGCTGTGTTTTTTCCATATTTAATGGAATTTAATATCTATTGTCTGCCAGTGTAATTTTTTTAATGCTCAACCAATAAGAAATTATGCTAGGTATGTTATAGATACTGAAATTATGATAAGAATGATATCAAGAAATTCAGAGAATAAGCAATGATTACATTGAAAATTGCAGGAAATATCAAAAGTTAAACTGAAAAAAAAAATATAAAAGAAGCCGTGCATTTCTGCCCTGTGAGACTAGCCACTACCAAAACTCCTCAGCACACTGTGTAATATGTCCTTTCTTATAATTTTCTGCGTGAGGGAATGTGCTGGAGATCCCACATCGACTAGAGATTAGGAAATTTCATAATATATAAGTGGGTGCAAACCTCACCTCATAAGCCAGTTTTATGAGGTTGAGTTAGGCTTAAAGTTCACTTCTTAATAGTAATCAATCCTAGACCCTCGTAAGGGTTTAGTAAAAATATCTGCTAATTGATTATTTGAATTAACAAATTCAATCTTCATATCTCTCGATATGATCTTTTCTCGAATGAAATGACAATCAATCTCAATATGTTTAGTTTTTTAAGAGACTGTTTAAGCCAAATAAGCTCACAAGTAGCCAAGGCCACCATAGCTCTATATTCTGCTTATGCACTAGATCTCGCTACAATACTTTGTTTCTTGCTATTCTAAGAGATCAAGTTATCACCAATGGACACATAATAACCGGAAGTTGATCTTCTATCAGAAGGAGATCCTGCCCAATCAGCATCTGAATAACAAACGACTTTAGTATGGTTATTATGACCATATAACAAACCTTTTCCATGAGATCCTTTAATGTACTTCACTATACGAATGACTGCATTCCAATGATCTTCACATGGAGAATTAAGAAATTGACTTACCAAACTTAAGGTGTTGTTTTACTTGTGAGATGCCATGGTGATCACTTCCTGTAAGAACAATGTCATCAACATATACTACAAGATAGATACACCCAATACTTGAGTGACAATAATAAACTGAATGATCTGCTTCATTGCAAGTCATACCAAACTATTGAACAACATTGCTAAATTTTCCAAACCAAGCCCTAGGAGACTGCTTAAGGCCATATAAGGATTTGCGAAGATGACATACCAATCCAGGAGACTCCCCATGAGCAACAAAACTCGGTGGTTGCTCCATATAAATTTCTTCCTGCAAATCCCCATTAAGAAAAGTATTTTTGCATTCTAGTTGATAAAGAGGCCATTGTTGAAGAGCAGCCATAGCTATGAATAAGCAAACAAAAGCCATCTTTGCCATTGGAGAAAAAGTATCACCGTAGTCTAAACAAAAATTTTGGGTAAAACTCTTAGCCACAAGACGAGCCTTGAGACGATCAATAGTACCATAAGGACCAACTTTGATAGCAAAATACCACTGCAACCAACAAGAGATTTCCTAGTTGGTAAAGGAACAAGTTCCCAAGTTCCATTACTGAAGCGCATTCATTTCATCAAGCATGGCCTGACGCCAACCATGACGAGCTAAGGCATTACTTACAGATTTTGGAATGGATACAAAAGAAATAGACGAAAGGCAGGTATAAAAGGGTTGAGATAGTCTGTGGTAACTCAAAGTAGTATAATGTGGAGAGGGATTACGAGTAGAACGTATACCTTTACGAATAGAAATAGGAAGATTAGGTTCAACTGCTGGAGGTTCAACTGTCAGAGCTGAAGGGGGATGAGGTGTTGGCACCAAAAGAGAGTCAGTTGATGAACGATGAGGCGTTTGATGACGACTATACACCTGAAGAGTTGGTGGCGGTGGTGAATCGTTAGGTGCATTAGGCACAACAAGAGGAATAGTAACTTGATTAGATGACGACATAGAAGAAGGACAAGACTTAAAATAAAGGGAAGATTAAGGTGACATATGCTGAAATAAAATAATGATTTAAAAAAGGTGAGAAATATTTATATCCTTTTTGTGATCTAGTGAACCCTAAAAAGACAAATTTGTGAGTTTGGAGATAACTTATCATGGGTAGGACTAAAATTATGAACAAAGCATGTGGACCCAAAAACTTTGGTAGATAAAGAGTGGAAAGGGTCATGTGGAAATAAAATAGAATGAGGAATTTTGTCATCTAAAACTAATGATGGCATGCGATTAATGAGATAACATGCACTAAGAACAACATTACCCCAAAAACGCTGAGGAACATCACCATGGATTAAAATAGTACGAGTTGTTTCAACAAGATGTCTATTCTTGTTCTTAGCTACCCCATTTTGTTGAGGTGTATAAGCACATGAAGTTTGATGAAGAATACCATGAGAAGCCATAAAATTTTTAAAAGAATGAAAAAGATACTCACGTCCATTATCACTGCGTAAAATTCGAATGGAAATTCCAAATTGATTTTTAATTTCATTAGGAAATATTTGAAATATAGAAAACAACTCAGAACGATTTTTCATTAAAAATACCCAAGTACATCTTGAATAATCATTAATAAAAGTATCAAAATACTGAACTCCTAAATTAGACTTAATACGACTTGGTCCCCAAATGTCAGAGTGAACTAAGGCAAAAGGAGATGAAGCACGTTGTGAGACACTACTAGAAAAAGAACTACGAATGTGCTTTTCTAACTTACACGACTCACGATAAAGTAGACACATTAGACAAACTTGGAACAAACTGCTGCATCTTGGCAAGACTAGGATGACCCAAGTAAGCATGAATGAGAGATGGAGAATCCATAATCGCGCCAACATGTGCATAGATTTGTAGTTGATAAAGTCCATGAGACTCACATCCGGTGCCAATCATCTGTCCCGAACTTTGGTCCTACAAAGAAACAAAATCTTTGGTAAAATAAATAACACAATCAAGGGAACAAGTGAGACGATCAATGGATAATAAGTGAAATGGAAACCCAGGGACATAAAGAACATAATCAATAGATAAAGAAGGAAAAAGATTAATAGGACCAACACCATGTGATGGTACCCTATATCCATTGGCCATGGTAACCGAAGGTAAATAACTCGTAGTAGATAGGGAAGAGAAAAAAGATTTATTACCAGTTATGTGATCTGTGGCACCTAAATCTAGAACCCAAGGGCCAAGGGAAGTGGAGTGAGTGAGGACAACAAAAGATGTACCTGAATGTGCAACAAAAGCCGTGGAACTAGGGTTCTAACGATCCTCATACCATTTAAGAAATTCATTGAAAATAACAGGCTGACTTGGGTTATCAATTGAAGTAACTGAGCAACCGCAACAAATTTAGGAGGACTACCATGTAAGGCATAACATCTATCAATTTTGTAACTAAGTTTGCCATAATGGTCACACTTGTGATGCCCTTTGCCCGGCTTGTGAGGGTGAGTACGATCATTATGCTAAGAGACCAAAGTAGAAGAGTCATCAACATGAGACATTATATTAGTGGTATGTTTACCTGACACACGCAGAAGGGTAGAACAAATGGAAGTAAAATTGGGCACGATAGGAGATCCTAAAATTTGACCACGAACATGAGAATAATCATCAGGAAGGCCATGTAAACCCAATAACATGAAGAACTTGGATCTTTGTTCTAGTTCTTGAGAAGGAGTAGGGGCAGGAGGTAATAACTCATTAAAATCATGAAGAAGAGCATGAAGTTTATCCAAATATTCCACCATTGTACCATCAAGATGTTTGGGAGCAACAACCGTGAGAAGATTTTGACACACCATAAAGACGTTATGTATCATTGGTGTATAATAATTTTTCTTGTTCCCAAACCTCTGAACATGTCTCATAGGTACGAAAAAATTGTTTTAAGATGAGTGAACAGTAGATTTGATAACAATGCATAATTGAGCATCAATTTTCAACCAACAGGAAACCTCATTTTCAGCAACATTAGGGTGGGTAAGATGATCAACATAACTTTGACTCTTAAGCCATAATTTAATATCTAATGACCCAGTGTCATAATTTGTTCCATCCAATTTGTCAATGGAAAGATGAACATTGACATAATTAGTATAAATAGACGGATCCGACATAATGACAGCAGAAGAAGCCACAGTGGCAACGACAGCGAAAGAAGCCATAGAGGATAAGGACAAATCCAGTCCCCGGTCAATTGGCGGCAGTAGCAAATGTAAGAATTAATGGCCTAAACAACAGGGGGTGAATTGTTTAACACAAAATTTTCGCAAATGTTAGCTAATAATGAAGATTTATGAAGAATTACAGAAAGAGCAATCAGGGAAGCCAAGAAATCAAAGCTGATAAAACTGTTAGCAGAAAAACAATCGGTTGAAATTTCGATTTAACCGGTTGTTTATAGCACCAGAGACAAAAACCACATCAAACAGTTTGTAATAAGTGAGAGAGAGAGAAATTTCACACAATCAATTATACTGGTTCACTCCTTACCAGAGTTACATCCAGTCCCCAGAAAACCTTTGGGTATTTCACTAAGTAACCAACAACAGATTACAATCACACAACACTACAAAGAGGTGATCTTGATCACACAAGAACACACCCTCTTTGCCTTTTCACACAAACATAGTTAGATCAACCTCTGACCTTACAGATTTACTGTTTTACAAATATACAAAAGGAAAAACAATTACAAGAGTTGAAAGGAATAGAAAGAAATAGATGGAATGTATTTCTGATTTGTATTACAAATGTGATTACAGTCTCTATTTATAGACTGTTTTACGATCTAATTAAGGAAGGAAATAATAAGTAATAAAAGACAATTATAATGGTTGTTTAAAGCTGTACAAATCAAATAAAATCAAATCACTAACAAATCTGTCTTAATAAATATAAAATGGAATCTGCACTTAATTACAACATAATTCTCCTGATTATGCAACACTCCCCCTCAAGTTGGTGAATGTATATCTATCATTCCCAACTTGCAAGTAAGATCTTCGAATT
>Ga0123341_1002919_pt1 | contig 14390 bp, 10 predicted proteins | sample Turbeapinknodule_FD_89959 | JGI IMG/M metagenome (GOLD analysis project Ga0123341, IMG submission 89959) | Root nodule microbial communities of legume samples collected from Mexico - Turtle bean Mexico pink nodule | ecosystem: Host-associated > Plants > Roots > Nodule | place: Mexico: Nepantla... | reverse complement strand
TTATATATACTATATTTTATACCTCAATAGAACTTGAGAACTTGAAAACTAAAATAATTAAAAAAAAATAGATTTATGTAGTTGCAATCTCTTTGTATCAAGTATGGTCATAACAGTTTATACATAGATAAAATTGAATTTATATTGTAAATTCTTTTCATGTTTAATTTTTTTTAGATTTAGAAATATATCCCACAATTTAGAATCTATATATCATTATAGATAGTGCATTCCAAAATATATTTCCCAATTTAGAAATACATTATGGATTATGCAATCCAAAACGTATATATTAATTTTTAAAAAAAATCATTCATTGTTCGTTATTATTGTTGCCATATATATGGTCAAGACCAGAGATGGATAATCATCGCAAGCGCAATTTGAACAAAGACTGATAACGTTGATCCGTAAAAGGGATAGGGAAGAAGTTGTCACAATCATTGATGGTGATGTGTTGTCACCTTCTGCTACAAAAGAGCATGAGGAAGTTGGAGTAGGATTTTCTGGCGGACTTGTTGATACATTGTTGCTGCAAAGTTACACCGATCACATGCTTGTAGACTATGGGAGGAATAGGATTAAGGGGAACTAAATTTGATCTCCCATGGATGCAAGCTAAGTAAGTTTGGGATCCCTCATCCCTACATACATCCTTGGTGAACGAAGATCGACCGTATGTACTGTCATGTCATTGATCACATAGTTCAGATGATGGTCAAACACGATCATTGTCACTACACGAGCATGTTTGTCTAGTGAGTTATTTCTATTCTTATATTACCTTTTTTTTTATATTTTACAAGTGCCTAATGCACTAGTTCAATGAATGCAACGTATATTCAAGATAATCATCGATATTTTGCCACACATGATCGATTGTGGACATTTATTTTAGCGTGGGACGAAATCCTCAATGCATTGCATTTAACCTGGGGTGTTACTGATGAGGGGGCGTTTATGTAACACCCAAAAAATACATCTAATTATTACAATACAAGTTTTACATGTTTCTCTATGAGCTTAGATTTTTTCAAAACATTCCTAATACATGATTAAGACTTATAGATATAAATATTTATAATTCATAGCTCAAAACAAAACTCTAAAGCCTTTTAGGCTCTCCTGCACCTGTATGATCGTCTGGTCGTGTACATAGTATAGTCATCGTAGTTCACAATACAACAAGAAAAACAAGTGAAAATAAAATTTTATAATATACACAATTCAATCAGAAGAGCAAACCAAATTACATGAATCAATTTCTCAATTATTCAACTTTTTTCAAATCCCAACATAAAATAATCACATAAATCCCACATGGATCTACACATCCAGGATATTCAACAAATAAAATAACAATTAACGTCTTCTAGAAGAACCGTATTAAGTAAGTCCTACCATATACTAACACCTAATCCAATACCCAAGACTTAGATTACCAGTGAATCCAAGAGAAAAGATCAGGGTAAGTTCAATACAAACCCAAGTCGTTCATCTAATATGTCACGGTGTGCATGAACTCCCCCATCAACTACTCACCACATGATATCTTAGTCTATGTGACTTAGATCATCAGTGAAACTAGGAGATCTTTGTTACCACATTTACATCAATACTTAATACACAAACAAACATCAGTTCATACGTTATCCCAAATGCATGACTTCAATTTCATACAATTTTCATCATACAATATCATTCAAAATGAAATCCACAACATTCAAAAGCCTATTTAACATAAAAAATAACACTTAAATACTAAACCATCATAATCTAATATTTCTACAAGTTTAAACAATATATAAACAAACAAAATCCCTACAAGATAAATTGAATATTGGGACCACGTCCCCTCCACATCTAGATCTTCTAGCCTAGGGTACTATTAAAAACTAAAATTAGCTTCCCTTACCTATCTAGGAACCTTTAGCAAGTTATCCAAATATCACCAAAATTCATCTTATGATAAAACAAGTTAAGAGGAACATTTTTCTCAACATTGATGGCTAAATTCTAAGGAAAAACATCTTTAGAGTAAAAATCAACTTACTCTATTTGAAATTTGATCGGGTAGAAATGTACCCTGACTTCTTAGCTATAACCTGGCGTGACCAGATTTTGGAATTAATGAGGTATGTGAGAAAAATTGAAGAGAGAAAGGAGAGAAAGGGAAGGGAGAGAGAAAGGATAAGAGGGCCTATTACCTTTTCTTTACCGGGGTTACAATTTATACCAAACGTCCACAGGTGAACGAAGTAGGTGATAGGGACATAGTTCTAGTAACTTAGGTTTTGTATTTTTAAATTTAACAATAATATTATATACAAAATTGATTATTTCATAATGTTTATTTTTAGTGAATATCATTTCTATTAAAAAAATGCATTTCTTTTAAATAAATGATTTGTGTTTAAAATATAAAAAAATACTCTTTATAATAAATTATTACATTTGAAATGAACTCAAATAAAATATAAATATATTTAAAAAATTAAAAAATAATGCATATCAGAATGTACATATGAAATACAAAAAATCATTCTAAAATATACAAGTATTCTTAATTATATATATTTCAATATACATCTTTTTTCTTTCAAATTACATATTTTGAAATATAACTTGAAAATAGATTTTCAAATTTTATGGGGATGCAAAATATAAAACCTCCAAAGAAGAACTCAAGCTTGACCAATGATGCATGAGAGGAAAGAGTAAGCATGAAGCGTGACTCCTATTTTTAACTAATAGAAGATTTTTTTATTTTATTTTTTTAATCAACCATTACTTATCATTTAAACAACTAGTAATGTATTAGTTTATAAAGTTAGTTTTTGGCTGATTTTATATATATTATTCCGTAAGAGGAATCAATATAAGTTTTGCTCACACTCAATTATGCCTTGCTATAAATCATGCTAAAAATTTAACTCTTAGATATTATTATTTAGAGTAATACATTATAATAACTTTAAGTCGCTTTCAGATTTTCCTAAACTAATTTTACACTTTTTTTTTAACGATTACTCGTAGCATGGATGTAAGTATAATGTTTTTAGAACATAAGAAGTATATGTGTAATGTAAACATTTTTGTTAGTGTAATATTTTAAAAATAAATAAAAGGTTTGTGTAATTGTTTCTAAAGAAATTGGGATTAAGTCCAAGAAAATCTTAAGAAATACTAGACCACTAAGAGGACTAACAATGCTAATATAAAAAATAAACTTAACTCCATAAGAAAATGCATTTCTAGGTTTACAAAATTTATAAAAGACGAAGATCTAATTACCTTTGTTATTTCTTATGATTCCACCTATTACTACTACATCATGTTTAACGATACTCCATCGATATATAATTTAACAATGAGGAGAAGTTCAAGTATTACTCAAAGGCTGATTTTTTTTTTATAATGTTTCAACAATAATATCTTGATATAGTTTATTGAATACAATTTCATATGTCATGATAAAATAATATTATTTTATTAATAAGAAGTAGATTTTTAAGTATAACTCAATCTTATAAAATCGGCTCATAAGATGAGATTTGCATTCACTATCCGATACCATATTAAGAAGCAACCTTTAAGTTCAACTCAATCTTATAAAACTAGTCATAAAGTAAAGTTTGCACCCACTTATATATTATGAAATGTTCTTATCTCTAGTATATGTGAGATCCCAAACCTCTATCATTGTTAACTCCACCAAAAAATTGATAATATTCAAAATTAATTTCACATTAAAAAACTCAACAATTAAGAAGTTTAAGACTAGTCTTTAGTTTGTTTAAATTTGTATAGTCCCTTATGAAAAATTGTCTTAAATTTAACAAAACATTTTGAATCTAAGAGTTGGAATGTAATTTTACTTGATTTATACTATTAGTCACTACAAGAAACAAGAAAAATAGTGTGGGTATTTGAGAGACACAAACAGGAAAAAGGTCACGCAAAATCGCTTTTAGTGTAGGTCCAACTTCATAAATAAAATGGAAGCTAATGCCTTGGATGCTAACACTGTAGCGTAGGGCTGAACGACGTAGTTTCAGTGGGCTAAACCTACACAAAATGGAAGCAGTTTGCGGTGAGTTAAACCTATGCAAAAATGGACGCATTTTGAGTGGGCTAAACCTACACAATATGGACACATTTTGCATCCTTTTGTGTGCCCACAAAATGAACCAAGTTGCCACAAAGTTTGAGGCTAGTGTTGTGTAGCCTACACTTCTTGGACACTAATTAAATTAAATTAAAATCATAAATGGGTTTAGCCGACACAAAATGGAAATAATTTAAAATGTTGGTGTGGGTTATGCCCACACAAATTGCGAAATAAAAAACAATATCGGGTAGAAAGTTGCTTGAGTTTGAATATTTATACTTGTAAATATATTTAAAAATCAAAATTGAAATTTAAAAAAAAAATTAATACCAGATTAAATTTGAATCAATTTTCAATGAATCTAAATTCAATTTATGATAATGTAATACCTGTAATTCATTGTAATAAATAAATAAATAAATTTATAAACACCACCAAATTTACAAAAAATGTTGAATTCCAAACTGAAATGAATATTGAAATTGAATTATAACATGTGGTCAGTAATTGAAATCCAAATCATAATGAATTAAGCATGATAACACGAATGTCCTGTAATTAAAATCCAAAGCATAACAAAAAATTGGATGTGAAAGTTGCATAGCACTTGATGTTTATCATTACAATTCAAAATAACAAAATGTAATGTATAAATGTCCATAAAGATGACATGACATATGAAGAAAAAAATTGAAACATAGATACATGGATGATGAACTCAAGGCACTCTTGATAATCAAATTGTTCAGCATAGTGTGAGTGAACTTGACTCGTGCTAGTTGATGTGTCAGGTTGATGTCGTTCCATCATGGCTAATTTTTGCTCCAACAAATGTATTCTATCCATCAACATAACTACATTTTGATTTGTTTGATTAACTATTTGATTTGCTTCCACGACCTTTCGACAAAGTTGTTCATTCTCAGCCATGTAGTTAATGGAAGAAGGTAATATGTTAGGTTGAGTAATCGATGACACACCATGCCAAATGTTGGTAGACAAGTCTGCAATGCCATAACATCGACCTCTGCTCTTGCCTCCAACAACATCCTTCCAACATTGAAGCTTTGTTGTTGATTGGATGTCAGAGGTAGATCCTTCAGAGCTATTGGTTTGGATGGCTTTCAATTGCTCATTGTAGGTTTCCATAACGCATTTTTGGGAGTTCTCAATGTTACAATAGTAAGTTATAAATATAAAATATGTAAGCAAAAGTAAACCAACAACTTACATAAGTTTATCTGGCACGAGTATCTATCCAAACACCATCCTTCTTAGTGTGTGTTGCCATGAATAATTCATTTGGCTCAATAGGTCGACCATATTTACTCTCCTGAAATAAATGAAAATAGCTAACAATATTAGATATTACGTACTAAATTGAATAAGATGTAACGAAACATACATAATTAATGTCCTTATCAGTCCCAATGCAATGTCCACGTATAATTTACGACTAATGAATGTCATGCCCCACCTTGAGTTGATGATCGATTTAATTTATTTTGAATTGATTTTTCTTTGAACTTTTCGGAATCCCACTATGTCAAAAGACCAACCATGTGGGTCCAAATGACTTGAGTTTATAAAAACAAACAATACAAATACACATATTTTATGATATTCATAAATAGTTGGATGGGAAAGAATTAAAATGCAAAGTTTAGGTTACCTTAAATTCAATCCACCTTTTAAGTTGGACTTCCTCAGGTACTTTGTCGTAGTGATAATATGGACCCCTAAATTGTGATTTAATTGCATGGCCAATTCCCTCAACAACATAATGGTTAAGTGTCCACCTATAAAGATTGGAAACCTACAAGTTAACAATTAACATACAAAAGAAGAATAATAAATTTGAATATGAAAGTAAACTTACCCTTTACCCATTAGTCGTATGATTACCCTTCCACTACCATCGCGGTGGTCCTCCACATCATGGATATTGTGGTGTGTGGGAGGCGGGGTGAGTTGCACTGGCATAGTAGGGGAGGATTGCACTGGCATCTGCATTAGTTGAGGAGGAACCTGGACTAATGGAGCAATGAAAAATTGCAATGAGGTAGAATGTGTGAACCGAGGAGCGAAAGTGGGAGGGACTATGGAATCAGAGAAAGATTGGACTGTTGGAGCAATGGGAGACTGTACTTGTATACTAGGGACGATATAAGGAGATGAGGTAGATACATGGAGGTGTGATAATTTTGACAATGCAGGAACGAAGTTTCGACGGTGCAAAACCTGTTCCCCAACTCCAATATGAGGAACTGTGTGGGTGGAATGATGAATAAATCGAGAAGCTATAGATTGTCTGGACAAAGAGGAGTTGGAGGAATGAGAAAAGCGAGATAGGGGTGACGAGCCCGAATAAGGGATGGATCCTAATTTTATGGCAAGACGTCCATGCATACTTGTGGGAAATCCACACCTAACATGGTTATGCATTATGATAGAACCATCCTCACCTCTAGTCCTAGGCATTTTTCTTGCAAAAATAAAATTACACGATCAATGAAGTTGGACACATTGTCATATGGGTTGCAAATAATATACAAGACTATTATACATTAGTCATCACTGTTATGAAAGTCCCCATCGACAAAGTCGTTACCATCATGTTCTCCATCATCTTTACTGGATTCAATGATGTCATCATTGTCACTTATTGGTTCATCATCATTGACCAATTCAAGAACTGATGTGTCACCTAAGCCTTGTAATTGTTCAATTGTTGTGACTGGTAAGACATTAGACATTTCATCAAGTTGGTAAGGCAAATAATCTTCTATGTTCTCAACTTCAACATGACCTTGGGGTTTTGTTGTAATTGTCACATACCACGTAAGTTTCTACAAATGTTTGGATAGGAAACATAGTAAACTTGTCTTGCTTTTTGTGGAAGGATGAAGGGATCATACGTAATATGTCTTCCAGACATCTTGATTTCTACAATGTTATATTATGAATGAACTTTGGTCCCTTTATCTTGTGTTGGATCAAACCATTGACAATAGAAAATGGGAATCTTCTTACTTATCCAAGATATTGTATTTAATAAATATGTTTGATGATGCCAAAGAAGTTATCTTGTCTTCCTTTCGTCACACCTTTTACATGAACCCCATATTTTGTAGTTTTCTTACCTTCATTCCATGTCTTTGTGTGGAACTTGTACCCATTAACAAAGTACATATTCCACGATATTGCAGATAAATCATGTCTCAAAGCTAATGCCTTCATGTTTGGGTCGGTCACTCAATTTCTCTCGTCAACAACCTATGAATTAGTCATAAACACAATTTACATGAAAAGTCATTATAGTAAAGGTTTAGAATCAATTGATAATAACATAACACTTACATAATTTTTAAACCACTTTGAAAAATACTTATGTATACAAATTGATGCTTCTTCATCGTTGTTGAAGTGAACTTGTAAGAACAATTTTCATAAAAATATGTGACCAGTCACACCGGTGTAATTCAAACATAGTGAGTAAAAGTTAATGTGGTATTTAACTTATTCAAGTATAGATTTGACCTCATTGCAATTGATGTGGATATGTCCGTGGGCAGAACGATATTCATCATCAGTTAACCAATATTGTTTCGATCCAGTTGGACGACCACTTTTGGCAAAAATTGAGAATGATGATTCTATTCCCTCATTTGTCGTAGTCTGATGATCATTTCTATAACTTGTATTTGACAACTAATTTGGATGTCTGAAATAATGGGGACAAAAATAAGTTATTTTACGGTGTAAGTAGAATGTGCATATTGATCAATATACCCTTGTCAAATTAGCCACTGCTTGTTTTGCATTGCCCATCATCCTACAACAAACAATAGGTTTTAAGCATTATACAATGGTTAGAAACATTCAAATTGGGTAGAATGTTGTTATCTTTCAAAATGATACATCTATCTATATTGAACAGGACTACCAATTATTGCCTCCCTTGAAAGATGAATAACAAGGTGTTCCATTGAATCAAAGAAACTAGGTGGAAAGATTGTTTTCAGTTTACAAATAATGATTGGTATGTTTGTTTTCATTTGAATTAAATCATCCATCCTTAACGTGTTAACACATAAATCTCTAAAACTTTGACTTATTTCATCAATGACATTTTAGAAAAATTCTAGTAATGAACGAAATGCAATTGGTAATAAAAACTCCATGAAAACATGACAATCATGACTTTTCATGCCATGCATACTCCCTTTATCAATATTTGCACACCTTGCAATGTTAGAAGCATAACCATCTAATATCTTCAACTCTGTAATCCATTTATAACTTCATTTTGCATCTTTTGTGCTGAAAGTGTAGGTTTCCCTTGGCTTTGCTAACTTCCCATTTTGTAATTGAACCAACTGTAAGTCCCCACGTAAACATAATTCAACAACATCCATTTTTGTCTTATGATTGTCTTTTGTTTTACCTTTGACCTCCATGATAGTATTGAACACATTATCAATTTTTTTTCTATGTGCATGACATCTAGGTTGTGTCTTAACAAGTTGTGTTTCCAATATGGTAGATCCCAAAAGATTGATCGTTTTGTCCAATTATGATATTGTCCATACCCTGGTAAGGTATCAAATGAACCATTAGTTACCTTTGGAAAGTCTTGAATAAATTCCCATAATTGCTCTCCATTCAAGAAATAAGGAGACCCATTCAATTCAGTTATGTTTTTCATAAATCTCCTTTTACTTTTTCTAAAGGGATGATCCATTAGCAAGAATAGCAGATGGCAATCAAACTAACTACTTTTACCACCATATTTCAATGTAAAATCTTTTGTGTCCTCCATACAATGAGGACATGCTAATTTTCCTTTAGTCCCCAATCATAACAACACCCCATAAGCTAGATAATCATTTATTGTCCACATCAAGCAAGCTCGCATGACAAAGTTTTCTTTTCTGGATATATCATATGTGAATACACCTTTATTCCATAATTTATTAAGGTAATCGATAAGAGGCTGTAAGTAGACATCTATTTGTTTAGTTGGGTTATTTAGCTCTGATATGAGACAAGTTAGAAACATGTATGGTTTGGTCATACACATTTCAAGGGGTAGGTTATAAGGAGTAATGAATACTGGCCAACAAGAGTTTGAGGATGTTGAAGCTTGGACGTATGGAGTGAATCTATCCAAACATAAACCAAGCCTCACATGCCAGGGGTCGCATGCAGAATTTGGATATATCTTATCAAAGTGATTCCAAGCTTCCCCATCACATGGATGTCGTAACAACTCATCATCTTTTCTGTTTTCAAAATGCCACCTCATTTGACTAGCAGATTCCATTGATGCATATAGTCTTTGCAATCTTGGGATGATTGGAAAATAAAACATTCTCTTCCTTGGAATATTTTAATATCTTCCCTTGTCACCCTTTGGTTCAAAATAACAAGGAAGATGACAAAGTTTTCATTTAGTTAAATAGATGTCATCCTATAATACAACATGCAACCACCTTCACAACAATCAATTTTTTCTACTTCCAAACCAAGACTTGACCCAACTTTTTTGGTCTCGTAGTAGTTCTTAGGTATGTGATTTTGTGTTAGAGCTACATCATTTATCATTTTGATGACGTAATCTAAACACTTCTCTAGAACATGCCAAGTAGTTCTAGTAGCTAAAAGTCGAATGACTATTGATAATTTTGACTATGTTACTTCTTCATAAATTGGTTCATTTGCAGATACTAACCTATCATAAAATTTCTGCATACATTTGCAGATGCTAACCTATCATATCGTTTTATGCTTTTGAATAACTTGTAAAGCATAATTGAGTTAAATATATATCTTTAACTTTTATATATATATATATGTGTGTGTGTGTTAATTGAATTACCTTTGCGTCTCGATGTTGGATTCCATTAAAATATTATTCACGAAACCTACTTCATATTTGTTAAATTAGAAATAGTAAACTGCGTTTGGAAAGCTAAGATAGAAAGTGCAGCCTATGGTTGTATTACACTGAATCTCTCATAATGCTTTAATTCTCATAATTAATTCTTTTTTTATAATACTTTAACTCTCATATCATAATGCTTTTAATATACCCATTTGAATGTTTTCTCTCTCTTTTCTTGGATCCCTGCTCAATCTACAAGTTCTTCTTCTCTTATTTTATGAAGAAAACAACCAAAAGATACCAACTTTCCATAAAATTCAGAAAAAAGCTTTATCTCAAGTTGCGACTCTAGGGCATAATAAAAACTTTGTCAGACCACCCAAATCAAAAAATACCTCCTTGAACACTTGTTAGAGTTGTACCTTCAAAATCAAAATATTATGATAAGAACATGAACCAAGACTACACAGAAATAAAGAAATAGAGATGGAATAATCTGTAGTGTTGGAGCAAAGCTTCAGCTGGGAACAAAACATTCAACATGTGTTTGCTTCTGCGGATGACACTGTTGTCGACAACGGATGTGTGAGTGTCACCCCCGTTTGGTTCCAGAGTTGCATGCGGGTGAGGGAGGTGATGGAGAGAAAGTGGAGGGGCTAGGGGATCATTTGAAGAATGAAGAGAGAAGGAGAGAGTAGTGAATGGAAAGCCACGTCACACAAGAGAACTTACGAATCTACCCTTCATTTTCTTCATTTATTCTTCCCAAGGCTGTCTTCCATGCAACGACAAAGCAGTACCACTGCATGCACTGTTGCATTGTTTACGCATGGCATGAGATTCTTGTGGCATAATCGATTATTTGTTATTTTTTTCGGGCATAATCGATTATGTACTCTGTGTAAAACTGATGGTAATTGATTATGTTAGTTTTTTAACTGTAGAAATAATCGATTATGCCTCTAAATTATTTGGATAATCGATTATGTTATTTTTATAAGGCATGAGTTATTCGGTTATGTTCAAGTTTTTTTTCCAGATTTGTGAATTTTTGTGTTGCTTATTTTTGTTTTCAGGCACAACTTTGTATTGTGTTCTTGTGGTGTTGTTCTTCATCTAGTTGAATTGATCTTCTTCTGCTGTTGTTCAAGTTTTTTTATTTTATTTTCATATGTATTTTTGGTTTGTGTTTTAAATTTGTGGTTTATATTTATATTTTGTTTGGATGATTATGGTTTTATAATTTAATATATTTACAGTTTAACATGTCTTTGTTTCTAGGAGTGGCACTATTGTTGACGACGTATGTGTGAGTGTCACCCACATTTGGTTCCAAGGTTGCATGCGGGTGAGGGAGGTGATGGAGAGAAAGTGGAGAGGCTAGGAGATCATCTGAAAAATGAAGAGAAATGAAAGAGTGGTTAATGGAAAGCCACGTCACACATGAGAACTTACGAATCTACCCTTCCTTTTCTTCATTTATTCTTCACGAGGTTGTCTTCTATGCAATGACAAAGTACTGCCACTGCCATGCATTGTTGCACTATTTACGCATGGCATGAGATTCCTGGCTTTGGCTCTGGAATCCTTTGACCACAAAGTGGATTTGAATGCTATCAATGAAGCGAGTGAGAGTAAATGTATGCCAATAAATTGTTGTTTCACTTGTATATAAAGCCATTGTTGTGAAACTTCAGAACTCACTCAAAGAAACTCAAACTATCTTCACAAACTTGTGAATTGGTTCACTAGGCTTGAAGAGGTTCATGAGGCATCAGAGTAGTAAGGGAGTGAGTTTCGTTGTGGTTGTTTGATCTCGGGTTAGCATTGTCTTGGTTTTGAATAGAAAATAATCGATTATGAGTGAAAAAGAACAGAGTACATAATCAATTATGCTGTTAAAAGTAGTGGATAATTGATTATGCTCGTGGCATAATCGATTATCTATTATTTTTTTTTAGCATAATCGATTATGTACTCTATGTAAAACCGAGGGTAATCGATTATGTTTTTGAATAATCGATTATGTTGGTTTTTTAACTGTGAAATAATTGATTATGCCTCTGAAATCTTTGGATAATCGATTATGTGTTTTTATTAGGCATGGGGGTTAATCAGTTATGTTCAAGTTTTTTCCAGATTTGTGAATTTTTGTGTTGCTTATTTTTGTTTTCAGGCACAACTTTGTATTGTGTTATTGTGATGTTGTTCTTCATCCTAGTTGAATTGATCTTCTTCTGTTGTTGTTCATGTTTTTATTTTATTTTTATATGTATTTTTGGTTTGTGTTTTAAATTTGTGGTTTATATTTATATTCTGTATGGATGATTATGGTTTTGTAATTTAATTTGTTTAGGGTTTAGCATGTGTTTGCTTCTGCGAGTGACACTATTGTCAACGACGGATGTGTGAGTGCCACCCCCGTTTGGTTCCAGGGTTGCATGCTGATGAGGGAGATGATGGAGAGAAAGTGGAGGGGCTAAGAGATCATTTATAAAATGAAGAGAAATGAAAGAGTAGTGAATGGAAAGCCACGTCACACGTGAGAACTTACGAATCTACCCTTTTTTCCTTCATTTATTCTTCACGAGGTTGTCTTTCATGCAACGACAAAGCACTGCCACTGCCATGCACTTTTTCACTATTTACGCATGGCATAAGATTCCTGGCTTTGGCTCAGGAATCCTTTGACCACAAAGTGCATTTGAATGCTATCAATGCAGCGGGTGAGAGTAGATGTGTGCAAATAAATTGTTGTTTCACTTGTATATAAAACCATGGCTGTGAAACTTCAGAATTCACTTAAAGAAACTCAAACTATCTTTACAGACTTGTGAATTGGTTCATTAGGCTTGGAGAGGTTCGTGAGGCATCACAGTGGTGGGGGAGTGAGTTTTGTAGTGGTTGTTTGATCTCGGGTTAGCATTGTCTTGGTTTTGTATAGAGATAATCGATTCTGAGTGAAAAAGAACAGAGTACATAATCGATTATGCTGTTAAAAGTAGTGGATAATCGATTATGCTCGTGGCATAATCGATTATCTATTATTTTTTCGAGCATAATCGATTATGTACTCTGTCTAAAATGGGGGTAATCGATTATGTTTTTGAATGATCGATTATGTTGGTTTTTTAACTATAGAAATAATTGATTATGCCTATGAAATCTTTGGATAATCGATTATGTTGTTTTTATAAGGCATGCGTTAATCGGTTATGTTCAAGTTTTTTCCAGATTTGTGAACTTTTGTGTTGCTTATTTTTGTTTTCAGGCACAACTTTGTATTGTGTTCTTGTGGTGTTGTTCTTATATGTTGTGGCACAAGATATAACTGTGGAAATTAGACGAAGAAACGAATTATATGTTGAGCATGTACACCATTATCATCGTCATGCATCGTACAAATTTTCCAGGATGAACAGGTCATGAATCAATGCTACGAGTTTTTATGTGAGCATCCAGGAAGAGTTAAGCAACTATTTGGGATACCATATGACCGTCGCATGACAAAGTTGTTTGCATTCATGACTAGATGTTGATTTCATATCTCTGCGTCCGTGTTACCTTCATGTCTTTCAATTACATGTTGTCCTTTTATTTCATTTAACTTGCTTTGTAATTTGTCTGTGTATGTTTGTTATTGAATAATTATGATCAGAACTTTTAGTATTCTAGTTGAGAACTTCTAGTATTGTCTTTTCTAGGGTAATGTAATATTTTGTTTGTCTTTTCTAGGATAATGTAATATTTTGTTTATGAAGTTGTACTATTGTGTTTGATAACTTCTAATATTTTGTTTATGATATCATCATAACTTTTGTTTACTTAAAATTGAGTTTCATATTTGATGTCATGAAATTTAGAGAAGAAATTTGATTTTTTAATAATAAATGTAGATAGTTATTATTTTGTTAACATTTAACTCTTTATAAATTTCATTATAACTAAATTTACATCGCTTTCATCTTACTATGTGAGAAATTAACTTTTACATTCCTTTTTACTTTTCTTTGTATCAAACACATAATATCTTGCAAATATGTTTTCGAAAATCGTATATCCACATTTACAAACACAACATAAGTGAAAGATTTCGTTCACGAGAAATAATTGAATGAAGTTGTCATTCGTCCAATGTCTTCTTTAAATCACTAGAGACGACATCCTAACTCGGAGGAGCAAAGGAGGAACCAATCTCCGTTAAATACCTTTGTATCATATGTTTGTGTTCATTATTGAATCTTGAACTCATTGGTTTTAATTTACAAAGGGGTTTAAAAATGAGTTTTTATTAGTTTGATTTTTTTATAAATTAAAAATATTACAATGACGGTTAAAACACCATAATATTTAAATTAATTATTGATGCTAAATATTATTACATATTAATGC